>OIWT01001027.1_pt1 | contig 35718 bp, 57 predicted proteins | sample 1587701 | NCBI WGS metagenome assembly OIWT01 (sample SAMEA3888904, study PRJEB22519) | human gut metagenome | biome: human gut; feature: human-associated habitat; material: faeces | place: Denmark | collected 2009 | reverse complement strand
AAGGAACAACCAAAGGAACAACCAAAGGAACAACCGAAGGACACTCACAAGGAACAACCGAAGGAACAACCGAAGGAACAACCAAAGGAACAACCAAAGGAACAACCAAAGGAACAACCAAAGGAACAACCGAAGGACACTCACAAGGAACAACCGAAGGAACAACCGAAGGAACAACCAAAGGAACAACCAAAGGAACAACCAAAGGAACAACCAAAGGAACAACCGAAGGACACTCACAAGGAACGTCACGTGTCCATCATCGATCAAATCAAGCCGCCGCCAGCGTCGCTGAAGCCGCTGCGCATCAAGAACCCGGACACGCTCGCCGCGCCTGACGAGGACTACAGGGCGGACAAGACCGCGCCGCGCACGCCCGCCAATGTGCGCGGCAACCGATCCGCGCTGCACAAAGTGGGCCCGTTTTGTGGCGGTGTGAGAATAGGCGATACTGACGTCGGAGGAAGAAACCCGGGCTTTTTTTGCCGCGCACCCCGACGCGCCGGCGACGACATACTACGTGAACCAGGCGGACTCGCACGGGTTCACGCCGCTGATGACAGCGGTGTGTTTGTCGGACAAAGTGGCGGCTTTTAACGTCAGTCGACTGCTGGTGGAAAAGGTGGCGATTTTTGGCGGAGGTGAGAAATAGGGAGCGGATATGGAGAGCAAAGATCGTGACGGAAATACCGCCTTTTTGTGGTGCGCCATTGTGGGCAATCCAGGTGCGGGAAAAGAGAGGAAATGAAGCATAGAAATCCTCCGCTATCTGATCGAGAAGGGAGCGAAGGTGAACGAGACCAACATGGAGGGAAACACGGCGTTACATTTGGCGCTGTTGGAGGGAAGAGAGAATTGTGTTCCGGTGTTGGTGATGGAGGCGAAGGTGGATCTGATGGCCAAAAACAACCAGTTTCTGTCTCCGTTGGCGCTCCTGAATTCGGACAGTTGCCGTACGAGAATGAAACGCCCTTCACTCGCAGATTTGGACGCCGAGACGAAGAAGAGACTGCGCCAGGAGTTCTTCTCCGCACGCCCCGCTTTCCGCACGATCGTGGTGCACCACCCGGACTGCAACCTGCACATCCCGCGGTTAAACGGCAGTCAGGGCACGAACCCGTGGGAAGCTCCTCCACGCATCGACGCGATCCTGAAGGAGCTGAAGGAACAGTTCCAGGATTGGGAGGTGGTGTATGACACGAGCTGCCCGCTGGCGAGCAAGTCGGAAATCCTGCGCGTGCATTCGCAGCGGTATGTGAGTTTGCTGGAACACCTGAACGAAGAAGTGAAGTTGTCAAAGCGGTTTGACAAGCAGTTGATGAAGGATCAGTCCGTCGCCTTCACGCCGCACGTGCAACAGGGCTTCGGCTGCCCGCAGGACAAGATCAAAGACGAGGGCATTTGCGACACCTCTTTCTCGAAGGTACGTGGATTGGAATTTGTGTGATCCCAAGGGGTCGTTGCAAGCTGCCACACGCGCCGCGGGCTGTGCGATTTATGGCGTGGACAAGGGTATGTCCCAAATCGGGCCGATTATGGGTAGTCATATCAGGACAGTTTCAGAACGCGTTCGTGTGTGTGCGTCCACCGGGCCACCACGCGGGAACGGACGGTTTGCTGACGACGGCCTCGTCCTGCGGGTTCTGTATCTACAACAACGTGATGATTGCCGCGATGCACGCGCTGGAAACCTATCCGGACATTGTCAAGAAAATTGCCATTGTGGATATTGGTCTGTTATTTGGCGTGGCGGTGAGAGGGTAGATATTCACCACGGAAACGGCACAGAGCAAATTCTGCGGAAATTCAACCATCCGGAAAAGATCCTGTTTTGGTCTTCTCACATTTTCTTCCAAGTTTGTGTCACGGCGTTTCACTCAATTGCAGGACCCTCATCACGAATACGAGTTCTACCCCGGCACGGGCAAGGAAGACTTTTGCACGACGAACATTTACAACCAACCCATGCCGCCCCTGTGGGAAACAGAACAGTCGCCGTGGCATGGAGGCGTGAGTCGTAGCAGCCGCAAGCACGATTGCGAGGGCGGCCGCCTGCTCTTCCGCAAGGTGATCGAGACGCGCCTGTTGCCGTTGCTGCGGTCCTTCTCACCAGATCTGATCATGGTGTCATCGGGTGGGAGTTACAATGGAGAATGAGGAGAAGGATTCGATGGCGGTTTCAAGGACGTGGGGAACTACCGGCACGTGCCGACGGTGCAGATCGGGATGGATTTGAAGATTGAGGACTACGAGTGGGCCCTATTTAAGATCAACGAAATGGCCCATATTTGCTGCGAGGGCCGTATTGTGTCGCTGTTGGAGGGCGGTTATGGGTCGTATGAGAAGTGCAAACAGACGGGCGAAACCGTCCTTGGAAGGTGGCCCCAATGACCCGATTTCACTTCTAGGACCTCTCTGGCCAAAAACGTCGCTGGTCACCTGCACGGGCTTCTGGGCGAAACTCCCACCCTTCCCGCCAACCACAAGAAACTCCCGCCAAGCGGCGTGTACTGCGGCTGCGGTCAGATTCGCGACGAGGAGATGATCGAGTGCGCCGTAGGTCGGAAGTGTGGCGGTTGGGTGCATTTCTCGTGCGCCGGCGTCGACTTCGAGAACTACCAGGCGGACGAGAAGGAGCCGTTCATTTGCCGATGGTGTCGTGCAGAAGGCGTTTCGTTGAACGAGGCGAAGAAGGAGAAGAAGGAGAAGGCGAAGCCCCGTGCGAAGAAGGAGCGTGAGCGACCCGCGAGGAAGTGATGAATAGAGGACGAATCGTATTATGGCGGATACCGGCGTGACGCGGCGGAGGAGGAGGGCGAGACGCGTCGGCCGCTGCGGAAGCGAGGTGAGTGGAGGAGAAGGAGGTGAGGCGTAGCGCGGTATTCGGGGTATGGCGGTTCGAGCAAGGACAGTTTGCTTGTGGATGATGATTATCAAGCATGGTGTGTTTGTTTGATGTGAGTTGTGATGGTGTTCTGAACACGTGGATGTGGAGTTGCTTTTGATGATGGTTGTTTCATTTGGCAGTGTAATCCTCTCTGTGATGATAACAATCCACTCTTTCACGACAAACACAACCCTCCAATCACAACACATAAACAACAAACAAGAGAGAGAAGAGAAGAAAGGTACTTATGACTCACCACCTGCTGCATACTCCAACGCGCCTCCACGTTGCTGTTGATCATGCCCTGAGGGTCACGTCACACCTCAGCACCTGCCTGCAGGATCACGCGCATGTGGGGCGACGGCTTGCAGCACGACGGAATCTTGCCCTCGCGAATGGTGCAAAAGAAGTCCGGTTTTTTGGCTTCCGCGGGAGAGGCGAACTAACGTGAAGAGAAAGAAGAGGCAACACGAGTTCGAGAATGCTGGCACCCAGAGAAAACACATCCGCTTTGGTGGCCGTGGCAGTAGTGATGATTTCGCTACGAGTCAATCATCATCGCATCATCGCATCATACCCTGGCAAGTAGCGAACGTCACCCTCGTTCACCGCCTCGTCCTTCACGCGAAACGACTGCACAATCACACCTCTCCTCCACTCCTACCAACCCAAAATCACTCAGTTTCAGTTGCCACGGTTTCACGCTCAAAATCAGGATGTTCTCCGGCTTCACGTCCATGTGCGCATAACCGCGGTTGTGCATCCAGAGCAGGGCGGACCCGATTTGTGCCAACACCGCTTTGATGTCCTCCTCGTTCAACGCGTGCTAAAAAACAGGGGGAAAAGTGGAATGGACCATGGAAATGTAGTGAGAGAGATTTCCATAGAAGCCGTACTCGAGCTGGATGTAGAAGGTGCTGTCCTCCATCCAGCTGCCGAAGTAGCGGATGATGTTCGGCGCGTCGCCTACTTCTGAGCGATGATTCGCGATGATACTCATCACGCTCAATAGTTTCACTTCCTTCTTGATGCGCTTCCTATGCATTAGTACATATAGTGAAGGGACACAGAACGCCTGCTTTCCTCTCCACAGTGTCATCCAGGGAAATCTGCTTCACGGCATAGTAGCAGCCGTCGATGCGATGTTTGCACAACGTCACGACAGAAGAAATGCCCTTGCCGAGCAACTAGCGCTCATCTCCCGATTCTGCCGCTACATCCAGTTCCTTGAAATCCTTTTGGTAGCGAGAAAGCTGGTTCGCGTCAAACACGACAAAGTCGCGCTTCTTCAACAGCGCGTCCAATTCCGCCTCTTTCTCGGGTGGAAGGGAAAGATAGGGATTGGAGTCCGGCATGGGAAGCGTGGCCGAAGTCAGGGGCTGGGTCTGCTGTTGCGAGGGGAATAGACACTGCTTCTTCATGTCGCTGTGGGAAACGTCTATCACTGAACATCTGGAATGACCCTACCATATCCAGCCTTCCGCTTGAAGAAGGAGCGGGAACTGGCGGTTCGCGGCTTTTGCGGCGTTTCTCCAAACACGCCGCAATTCTCCGTGGAGTCCTTCAGTGAGTCGAAGAGCTGCGAGTGCAACTCCTCCGTGAACTAGGCGTAAGCGGCGTGGAAATCCACCAACACCGGGAGTGCAGAAATCGTTTTGGGTAAGGACGCGGATGTCGAGCGACTTCTCGATGCCGCTGTCGTTGTTGAGAGTGAGCGTCCGCTGCGAAGAATCGGGGCATTGGCTGAACTGGCTGCAGTACGCCATCTTCTTCCCGTCGCTGCCGAAGAGCCCGTTCTCGCGGTCTCCTTCGTCCATCCAATCGATTCCGTTCTGACGCAAACGGGAGGGTTGTGGGATCCCCCCTTTTGCACCCTCGGCGAGTCGTTTCAAAAAACGCCCATGTCGATTGAACTCTCTCCGCAGGAGCGTGGAGATGATTCCGCTACAAAGGTGGAGATGACCGTCGGTGAATGGTTGGAGTTGGAGTTGATGAATAGGATTGGACATGAAAGAGGGTCTGAATCGGCTGTTTCTGGCATACGACACGACCATGAAGCGAATCCGCAGGGAGTTGAATCGGCAGTTGAAGGGGTGCGATTTGGCTCCTCCCTTTCCCATGTAGACTGTTGATTCCACTGATATCGATCGAGTTCGTCGTGTATGCGGCGACGATTCTGGTCGTGTGCCTGTATTGCTTGAAGAGGCGGACGAGCGCCTCCGTTCTGATGACGGTGGAGATATTCGTTCTGATTCCAATCATTTTCATCTACTGCGATTGGAAACTGTGCCAAGAGCTGTTCGACGGCAAACGGAACCTGCTGCGCTTCGAAGCCATCCTGAAACGCATCCAGTATTCTTGTCTTTGGGTTGCGACGTAGAACGCTGAGCGAGAGCGACCCCAATTGGGACGATTTGCTCGTGGAGTTCGAAGAGGGCGAGGTGGCGTACGTCTTCCTCTACCGCGAGCGGCAGTGGCAGCGCTGGCCCGTGTAGGCGAGCGTGATGGTGCTGTTGGGTAGCCTTCTTCTCGTGAAGGACGACATCTTCTCCTTCTCCTCCGCAGCGGACGAATCCAACCTGCTAAATCTGGTTTGCGAGCCGTTCGGCGAATCGAAGACGATCGACAACATGACGGGCACGAGCGGCCTGTATCGCCTCCAGGAGACGCCCATCGTGCCGTTCCTCAACCGAGTCTTTCATATGGAGGAATCGGCGTCGAATCATTATCGGCCGTATTTCTGGAAGCGAATGAGACGGTGGATCCACGCGGATCTGTCCTCGCAGGACACCACGGGCAGCTCGAATCCGACGGAGGCGGTGAATGCCCGCATTCTGAATTACTCGGTGTACAACCGTCTCTACAAGTACACGTACGCGCTGTGCACCTGCGTGACGTGGATCGCCGTGGCGGTGGTTTTCCTAATCAATCTCTCTTCCCTCCAAATCTTCGACTTGCGTCTGTTGCTTTTGGCATTCTTCGTGTGCCCGCTCACAGTGGCGATTCTGGAGTCGGCGTACGAGGGAGTCTATTTCGTGCATCTCATTGGCTACTGGTTTTCACTGAAGGCGCGATTGCCGATTTGGAATGACAAGTAGAAGTCGAAGAAGCTGAACGTGCCGAAGGAGAAGGAGCTGTGGCGAAACTACTGCCTGGTTCACAACGACCCTCTGGAATTGTCGCCGTCGTGATTAGCGATCACGATTAGCATTCCCACGATTCCGCTGCTGTCTCTTCCGCACTGCACCAACTTCAACATCCTCAGCAAGAACGTCGTTTGCCGCGATTATCCCTTCGTTTCCAGCGTCTATTGCGTTTCCAAGGAAGAAACGAAGAGTGATTCCAAACCGGCTTGATGATCAACAGAACCACTGTACGCGCAGCCCGCGATGACGATCAGCAGTTTCAACTTCGCGTCGCCCACGTCCAAACACAAGCCGTTACACCTGAAACAACTGTCCCTTTATCACTCCAAAGACCGCTGTGCGTTTTATGACAAGAATTGGAAGGAGAATCTGAATGTGCTGAAACCGACGGGATTTCTGACGCTGGTGATGAGCCGGAACAGTAAGGGTACATTTGGCCGAGCGTGTCTCAATTGTCAGAATTGCGGTCGGAGGAGGAATCGACGGACATCGCAACGCAGCTCGCGCAGTACACGCTGCACCTGACGAACAACTACTATCGAGAGGTGCGATAATGATGCGATGATGATGCAAAGACGTTCTATGAGATCTCGGACTCCATCGGGTTCTTCAACGACGATCTCGCCCGCGACGCGATCGACGGCATGATCAACGTGATTTGCGAGAAGAAGAGGGAGAAGGAGGAGGACAGTGAAACCTCCACCCTTACGCTGCGATACAAAATGGGCGGTCGTCACTTCAGCGACATGTATCTATTCTTGACGGAGAGCGGTGCGAACGCGTTGAATGTGCTGTTTTTCGGGGACGTGGTAATGATGATGATCGCGATGTGATTTCGATAGAACACGCTGCTGCCCTTTCTGAGCTCCGTGTGGACGGGACACCACCTCAAGCCGCTCACGAGCGAGCTGCGAGCCGAAATCCAAACCGTGGAAACCAAAAACCGACAACAATTCATCCCCGTGTTTTTGGCGGGACACAATTCGGTCCTTCTTTCGGACTCCATTCCTGACACAATTCGCCACGATTTGGAGAAACTCAAACACGGCAGTCTCTTCGCCGTGTCCAAAAACGGGGAGATTTCGGACGTTCCTTTCCCCTCTTTTGCTGATGGGTAGACGGTTCGATTCCTCCTTCACGATTCCAACTTCCTTTCCCTTGTCGCTGTCGACGATTCCATCAAGGTGCAGATTCCGACGTGGCGTGAAGCATAGGAGAACTTGCCGGACACGATCGACAAGATGTCCCAATTGGGCGTGCGTTATGTGTACTACAGTCCCTATAACTACAACCACTCGCGGAAGCTCGCCGCCCGCATGGGTCTGGAGACGGGTTGGAACACCGCCGTGTCGCTGGCGGACGAGCACGACGGTGGGTGTGGCCCCCCGTTTTTAGCGTAGACGACAAGTTGCAGTGGGAGGCATTCGCGCAGTTGCCGCACGGGATTGCGCAGATTCGCGAGCGGTTGGTGACCCAGGACAACATTCCGTTGTTGGTGCATTTGTTCACGCACTCGTAGGGTGAGAGAGGTGGGGTGAGTGGCAGACAGAACAAGAGCATTGGCGAGATGTTGGAGGTGATGACGGAATGGGGCGAGGGCGTGATTTCCGTGACGAACAGCAGTTACAGGGCGATTGATGGCGTGGTGACGAAAGTGGGTGGTGAGGTGGGGGTGTGAAATAGTCCCGATTATTGATCGCCATGAACCAGTTCGATTCGTTCCAGTATTTGCAGGAGGAGGAGAATGGGCAGGAAAATGGTAGAAATAAGAGTAGAGTGTGAGATAGACAATGCAACCTCGAATGATAGCGTTTCGCTGAAGGGCAAACTGAATCGCGACAATTACCACTTTTACTTGGCGTCCAACCACAACAAGGAAATCTTCCACATCAACGAACTCCTGCTGTCTCACGGGGGTTTCATTCCACCGGGCATTTCATCCATAGCCACACTTCACATCGACAACCGAACGGACATGTCCATCTTCCCTGCCTTCTTCAACGAATGCAAACGCGTCGCCAACAATCTGGACAATTTGTTCCTCGCGGGCGTTACGTTGATTTACTCTCTGAACGCCTGTCTGATCGTCAACTGGCTTCTCGATTTCCCCTCCCTGCTGGAATGTGCCGATTCCCACGAAAACTCACCCCTAGCGGCGTCCTTCTATTTCCTTCTCTTCCTCATCATTCCCCTTTTCTGCTCCTTTTTGTTCACTGCGCAGCCTCTCCTGAACGAGAACGGCGTGATCGCGCTCTTGCCGTGGAAGCCGTTGAACAAGGTGCGCATTTTCGGGCCGATTTATGGCTAGGGCGATCAGCTCAAAATCCCGTCTGTTTTCGGCATGCGTGTGGGCTGGCGAATTCTGTTGATTATTCTCACGCTGGTGAGTATGGAAGTGTTCTACTGGGTGTCCGTAATGCGTCACCATTCCCCGTTTACCACCATTTCCGTGTTTGGGTTTTACAATAATCGGGAGGTTTTTGCGTTGGCGGGAAATGATGTACAGGTGACGGAATGGCTGGCGGCGAACGGAGAGACGAAGGGTCTGATGCAGTTCTGCAACAACCTGTTCATCATTCTCGTGATGGAGGTGGTGAGCGTGTTGGTGTGTCTGATGATGATCAATCGCGATTCCACCCTCCTGGAGAACTTGAAGCAGAAGGCTGGGAGAGAGCTCGCCATCTGCTTCGCGGTGGTGTTTGTGACATCTGTGCGATCTGATGCGTGATGTGATGATTAGGCGGTGTTCGGGGAATTGGTGTGTTATTGGAAGTTCAAGCAGGAAATGGTGGCGATGGTCGCGTGGTGGATGTGGCCGGCGGTGATCGTCCTGCTGGGCGTGTTGGTGTTGGTGGACACGATTTGGATGAAGAAGGAGTCGTACTTCACGAAGGAGAGGAACCAGATTTACCGGTGGAACTTTGACACGCGTTTGGGCATGTGGTCGCCGACGTAGTGTGTAGTTAGTGAGATAGTTTTTGGGTTTGTTGGAGAGTGTGATTAGTGAGATGGTTTTTGGGTTTGTTTGATGCTTATGATTACCAACACCATTTTTTGAGTCTGCTTGAAACAGACAGTAACCACCATCGTTTTAAGCTTGTTAGAAACACGCAACCACGAATAACCCCTTTGTTAGAAACAGACGCAACTTCCGCGGGAATCCAGAGTTACTGAAAAGCGGACTATAGGAAGAAGCGGGATGGATAAAGGAGTGGCTTCTCTTTCGGAGGGAGACACGGATAGCGATGGCGATAATGACACGCAATACGCCTTCCTTCTTCCGCTAATCGAAAAGAACGACTTAAATGAGGTATTTCGTATGTGCATTCCAATGATCCCATTAGTTGAAACAGAAATTGAATATGGACGGGAGCAAAGGATCCGTGTTGCGTGTTCGCGGCATCCCTCTCCTCCATTCGGTAACTTCTTTCCATTTTCTGATAAACGATTAGGCAATTACCCTAAACAAATATGACATTGTCAAGTATTTCCTCGAATCAGGGAGCGACGTGTCCTGTACGAATTTTCGGAAGCAAACGTGCGTCATTGTCGCGTCGATTGTTGGAAATGTGAATATTTGTACCCGCTTGCCTGTTGGTCTTACGCGCAGTGAACTTGCTCCTGAAGTTCGGAGCGAAGGTGGAGGACCGTGATTCGAAGGGACTCACTCCGATCCACTATGCAGCGATGAATGGAAAGATCAACATCCTCTCCTTCCTCACATCCAAGGGGGCGAAGCTGGACGTGCGCGACAACAAGGGCGAGACGCCGCTGATGGCCGCAGCTGCAGAAAACCAGCTCATTGTGCGCCTAGACCTCTCCCCTGATGCATAGGCCTTTCAATGGCTCCTGAACCACCGCTGCCGCATTCTGGACCAGGATAGCCGGGGCCGGACGGTCCTCCACTGGTCCGTGTCGCACGGCTCCTACGATGTGACGGAGTTCATCCTGAACTCGAAGTACGGTCCGCAACTGGTTCGTACGGTGGACTTCGCGGTGCAGACGCCGCTGGACGTGACAAGAAGCGAAGCGAGGTGATGATTAGGTGACAATTGAATTGCTGTCCCATGCGAGCGGAATCGAGGAGAAGAAGCTGGAGCGCGTGCGCAGCCTGTTGCACAGCTTCCTCTTCCACCGTGTGTTCTACGAGATGAAGGATGCGATCCAGCATTACCTCGCCTTCTCCTTTATTCCCCTTCTCGCCATTCTGGGCTTCTTCGTGATGGTTCCGCTCCTCCTCCGCACCACCGCCCTCACCACGACGATGCGCGCATGCTATCTCGGATTGACTCTCACCGTGCTGCTGCTATGGCTGTACTTGTGCGGATCGGATCCGGGCCAGGTGGTGGACAAACACGGGCATCTGCAGAAGATTGGCGTGACGAATGTCGATCTGCATAAACGGTACGAAATGATCATGAGCGGCGAGCAGTTTATGCAGAATGCGGTATGTGCCACGTGTGAGATCGAACGGCCGGACCGATGCAAGCATTGCACGAAATGCGGTGTTTGCGTGATGCGCTTGGATCATCATTGTACGGGTTGACTGAGAGAGTGAACGATAGGCCGTTGGATCCAGAATTGTGTTGGGTTGAAAAAGTGGCGAATTGGGGAGTGATGTGAATCGTAGTCATCGTGTGTTTTACGTGTTCCTGACCTTGTGCATTGCTCTTGTCTCCTTTTCCTTCGCCATTCTCTATCTTCTCTACGCTGGCAGGCGTTCCGTTTGTTGGTGATGATTAGCCCATGTGCTCCACTTTCAACAGAAGGACTACTCCGTCTTCGACATTGTCCTCACCACCTTCTTCTTCGTCAACATTGGCTGGATGGGCGTGTATTGCGTGTACTTGTGGATTCTGCAATCTTGGCAGATTAGTCGCAACATCACGACCAACGAGGTCATCAACTGGAGGCATTACCCGTACCTGCTGGACGAGGTGCAGTCGGATGATCGTCATAAGGAGTAGAATCGCCGTTTTCGCAATCCGTATGATCATGGGTTCTTCTGGAACTGGCTGGAGTTCTGGGGATTGAAGAGGAATCAGGGGTATGGCGTCCTTCGGACAGTGGAGGTGTGTCGGTGTTTGTTGCATCCGTTATGGCGGGACAGAAGAAAACGGAAACTGAATGAAACGCCCAGATAGACAGAAAGACACTTTAGTTCAGATCCACTCTTTGTATATCCAATTCTGATGAGTGTTGTTCACGTCGAACTTCCAGAAAACTACCATGAAGTGGAGGAGAAAAGACGCGCCCGTTTCAGGGAGTGCTATCAGAAGAAGCTCAGCATCACGGATTACTTGAGCGAAGAAGAGAGAAAGTTCGTGGAGGACAATATGCTGCTGTAGTACGCCTCTTTGGGAAATGGGTGAGCCGTAGCAAGGATATTAAGGACGACATTGATAAACGGTTCAATTCGCTGATCGGAGTGCGTACGATGTGTCATACTCATATGACGGTTAGGAAAGAGCACTTCGGAGACGAACTACTGGTCGGACAGCTCCAGCGCGAACATTGGGGCTGCCCAACTGAAGGTGAGCTACATATACACGCCATCCAAGGCGCCTGGCACGTATCGCATTAGCCCCGAGCTGCTGTACTCGGGAGATATGTTCAACGGCAAGCCGAACGGCAGCGGAACGGTTGTGCACATCCCCACGCGTAGCGTTGTCTACCAGGGCCAGTTCGTGGATGGCAGATACAGTGGCGAAGGCAAGCTCTACCAGAACGGCGTTCTCTACGAGGAAGGCGTTTTCCAGAACGGCATGATCAAAGAGGGCGTCCGCTACGATCCGAGGGGATTCGTCTATTCCGGCGCTTTCACGAACGGCGCCTTCGAGGGCGTGGGACGCATCGTGCTTCCGTCGGGCTTCTTCCTCCGAGCCTTCTTCAGTGGTGGTATTCCCATGCTTGGGGAGAGTCTCACGCTGGACGTGAGTTTCCCGAGCGCGAAGGAGTGCACCACCATTACGGCTGTCAACAGGAGCATGAGCGTGAAGATGGCGAAGGATGCGATCATCCTCGCGGAGTCTGGGAAGACGTCCTACGTGTTCTTCTTCAACGGAGACGTGTTCGTGGGGGAGCTGGAGAACAACGCTCCGGCGAATGGCATGATGTTCAAGTACAACACAATGACGTTCATTCCGATGCTCGTCGGCAGCGGTAAGGTGGAGAGCAAGTACAAGGCCCCGCGGATGGTCGTGGATAGGGAGAATTGCAAGTACTTCTCCATGAAATGGCGCTTTTGTTGCAACAAACAGGCAATTCGTACACACGGTTCTGGTTCTTGATGGCCATCTCGTCGTTCACCAGCAGGTTCATGCCGCCTCTCAAGTCGGTGGTCGTATCGGGCATCGAGGCAACTAGGCGTCAAATTAACAAAAGGAGGCGTACCAATATCGAAGTAGTCGCGAATGAAGAAGAGATAGAGCAGAGGCACGAGAATCAGCATCGAGCAAGTAACAACGTACTTGTACAGGTTGGAAAAGTCCGTGTAGGTAATGCCATAATACTGAGTCAGCTTGGTAGCCTAATTGTCACTCCCGAGACAATGCGCCACCAGCGAGCCGCTGATCGTTCCCGCAATGTCGTTGAAGGTGAAGAAGGTGGCCCACATCGAACTCTCGTAGCCGACGGGGCAGGCACGCGATGCCATGATCAGCATGGGGATGAACGCGAGCTGGCTGGCGAACGCGTTGATGTCCATGATGATGATGGTGACCCAATAGTGGACGTTGGGATCGTCGAACAGACCCGTGACGAAGTAGATCTGCAACAGCGATGTCAGACAGGAGGCGACCGTGGTCCAAACGATGATGATCGCGAGGTCCTTGCCGATGAGGAAGCGGTTGTACACGAAGGAGGCGATGAGCGAGAAGATCGAGGTGCTGATGTTCAATGTGTTGTACTGCCAAGTCTTCACGCTCACATTGATGGACAGGTACGTGTAGACGTTGGTGGCGGTGGTGGGCATGGCCGAACGCAGTAGCAGGAACAGGATCAGCGGGAACAGCGGACGGAACTTTGCCAGATTGCCTTCGCCGCGGCGGCCGCAGAAGATGAGGTTGAGACCCTTGGTGATGGTTTCCCAGAAGGACTACGGTCAAGCGAGGGAAAAATCGGAACGTATTTGGTCACGCAGCGATCTTGGATCTTGAAGGCGACGATCGCAGCGCCAATGTAGGGGACTCCAGCCAGCGCAAACACCCACTTGTAGGGGATATGGAACGCGTCCTACGGGGAATGCGGAATGAGGAGCCCGTACCAGCATGAGGATCAGCGAAAGGATCGTGGCGGCCACCGTACCCGCCGTCTTCGAAGCCATAGCGAGCGACTGGCCTCTGCCGGCATCATCGGTCTCCGCGTGGACGCGCTCCACGACCAAGGTATCGATCATGATCTGGGCACCACACTGCGCGGTATTCAGAATCACGCCCATGATCAACGCCGTCTGGTAGTTGTGGACCACGAACGGGTAGGTGATGAAGATGGCGGCAACAACGAACGCGTAGAAGATGAAGTAGGGAATACGACGATGCTTCAGAATGGGGAGAGAATCGGAGATGTAACCAAACACGAGCTAGTCATGAGCATGAAGAAGGTAGACAAACCTTGAAAGACCAAGGGACGTAGCAGATGGCGTAATAGCTGTTCACTTGATCGTAATCCAGTTTCTACGCCTAATCGAGATTTGGCGATACTCACGATATCACGCGTCAGCATCAGAGACAATGCCGTCCACGGAAGGCCCTGCCCGAGCTGGGCAAGGAAATACAGCATGAAGATCCTAGGCTCCACGGAGCTGGTCCAGAACACATCGATCGGGTTCTTCCAAGACATGGCGGTGAGGAATGAGTGCCCAGCGAAGGGTTTTTTTGCAATGCGAGGAATGAGAACGCGTTCAGCCAATCATTTTTGACCGCCGCTTATCCATTGAAATGTGGGGCATTTGATAATTGGGAGCTATATTTTGTTTGGAGGTTGGCTGGAGTCGAAAAGGAGCAAGAAAGGGGGAGAGTGGTGTGTGATTGTGATTAAACTGGGTGATTAGACTGTGGTGGTTGTTATGCTGTGTTATTGCGGTGAATAAGGGTGGAGGAATGAATGAGTTGTTGTGTGGCATCATCCTTAAGTGTTTTCATTCTTCCAATTTTATCTTCTATGAATGCATTTCCTTTTCATAGGGTGGATTTTCATCTTCTTGTTACCGTCTTCGCTGGATAGAATCATTCCCTTTCATTCTATCCTTACTTTAGGAGCCTGTCCTCTTTTATTCCCTCTCTTCCCTATGATTCCCCTCTTCTCTCTCCTCTCTTCGCCCAATGACTGTCGTCTTCTCCAAATGGATCCCCTCTTCGCGGAATGAATCCCTTCTTCTTAATGCCATCTTTGGATGCAATAACATGGAGTCCACCATCGTTGAGTGCCAAACAAAGCAGTCCCCTCTCGAAAAGCGCGTCCCTTCCCTCTAAATCATGAATAGGTACAAGTGCGTTCTTCTTGGAGATGCGGGGGCGGGAAAGACTTCCATCATCACGCGTTTCATGTATGACAGTTATGACCCCATTTATCAGGTATGAAGTACTTCAGTAAAACTCACTGCATAGTCCACCATCGGGATTGACTTTTTGTCCAAAACCATCTCCATTGGCGATCGGCCTGTGCGCTTGCAGCTGTGGGATACGGCTGGTCAGGAGTAGCAGTTATGCATTTTGTAGAGAGTAGACGCTTCCGAAGTCTGATTCCGAGTTACATCCGCGACTCCTCCATGGCGATCATCGTGTATGACATTTCGAGCGAGCGCTCCTTTGGGAATGTGCACCTATGGTACGACGACGTGAAGCAGCAGCGAGACGACATTGAAGTGGTGATCGTGGGAAACAAGTCGGATTTGGAGGGAAAACGGTAGCAGAAGGGGAGAGTGATGAACTCTAGCGTGATTCCAACGGAGCGGGGACAGACACTGGCAAAGGAGCTGGGCTGCCAGTTCGTGGAAACGTCGGCGAAGTGCGGGACGAACGTGGACACGATCTTCAAGGAGCTGCTGACCCGCCTGCCCACGAGGCCGGCGCACCTGCTGGACGACGGGCAGAAGTGTTTGGAACAAGAGGCAGATGTGAAAAGTAGATATTCGGGTAAAGGTGGATGTACCGAATGAAAAGAGTGCATCTTCTTGTAACTGTTACAGTGTTTGCTGAAAAAACGAGGAGTTGGGAGTAAAGCCAGAGGAGTAAAAGGAGCGACTGTATCGCTTGCGGAGCGGATTGAGGACATGACGCCTCCTCCAATTCGATAGGAACTGCATAATGGACTTCTCACTGAGACCAGTGATGCTTGCAAGGCGCTGCTTCTCGTAGCGAGTAGCGTAGGGGTAATCGGCATGCTCCTCCATAAAGCGAGCCAGGATCTGTCTCACTCGTTGGCTAAAAAAGCGTGACTTCTTGTCACAGCGAAGGTAGTTGTCCTTGAGCACAGAATCGTCCGTCTTTGCAGCACGGTCATCAGCTGCAGTTTCGGTAAGGAGAATTGCTGGACTGATTTCCATGGAAGGGATAGGTAAAGAGGGGCAGGGTTCGCGTGCCCTCTCTTCTTTGGGTTTGTTCGTATCTTGGATCATGTGTTCATAAGGGGGAGAAGGGATATGCATAATGGGATCATTGAATGGAGCTCTGGGACTATCAGAGTCTCCCGCGGCAGTATACTTGGCAATATCGTTTTTAGTATCATACGTTGCAACAGATGGAGGGGCCAATGAAATGCAAAGCTTCTGGTTTGGCGAATTCAAGCAAAGCGTGTCCGAATCGGTGGCTGACATAGCAAAGCGCGACTGCAAATGATGGGGAGTGGTAGCATGCCACAAAACGGATTCATCTGTGACTGCAGGGTATGAGGAGCGGTTGTCTTGGGTTTGCTCGCCACGGAAAGGGGATGTGGCGCCGTAATCCATACGTTGATTCGTTTGGAGATGGAAGGGATTGAATGGGGTTCCTTCATTACTAGGGTTTTGGGTGGTGTGAGTGATTTGTGTGTGGGTTGTGGGGTGGTGAGTGATTTGTGTGTGCGTTGTGGGTTATGGGGTGGTGAGTGATTTGTGTGTGGGTTATGGGGTGGTGAGTGAAGGGGGATGATCCGGAGAAAGGAGTGAAGGGAGATGATCCGGAGAAAGGTGTGAAGGAAGTGGATGCGGAGAACAACAGGTGAATTGATGGGGACAAAGAATGAATGGAGATACACAGGAAACACGTGAAAAAGCACTCACAACAAACACACTCATTAGGCAAGATTCAACACGATCTGCGACAATTGATCATTAATCATGGGCGGGATGTGGATATTGAGACTCCCAACGAAGAGCTCGTAACTCTCAATGGTGTCGCGGTAGTGATTCATCTGCTGCATGATTCCGCTCTTCTCCTGCTCATCCATCGTAATGTACTAGGCATCACCTTCACTTCACATCCCCACAAATTGGCTCTTGAGCTGGCTGAAGAAGAACATCAGACATGTGCACGTTTTCAGGATCAGCTCCGGAATCAAATCCACCACCGACGCCTCCACACCCTCGCACTGACGGCAGGCACGCTGAATCTCCACGGAGGACTTGGAATGCGGCAGGACGGAAATCGCCTCGATTTCGGTCAGAGCCGCATCCATCTGTCCCAAATCCACTTGGTAGATGATATGAACCATCTGAATCAGCAACATCGCCGAATTCAGCGTGGCGGGCGTTACGTCCGTTTCGTCAAGTGTGTTCAGGAATTGGAAGTAATCCTCCGTTCGCTGCGCAATGGCTTCTCGGCCCGGCGCATGGACCAAATACGCGGAACTGAGATGGTGGACCAAGATCAGCATCGCATGATTGTAATTCTTCGACAGGGTGAACAGGTCCACCGATCGCTGCCACTCATTGGCATTCTACTCCTGACCCCCCAGCACCACTCCCACATTGAACCGCACCGCTGCGTTCTTCAGCACCTCCTCCACGTTCACTCCCTCAAACTCATCCAAAAACGCCTTCGCGCGGTGACCCGCCGGCAGCAGCACGCCCGCCAGCTCCTTCACCGCGTAGCTTTGCACCAGCAGCTCCTACGCTCAATGCATATCTCTTCACTTACCACGCACAGATCGTTCTTCACGCCCGTCTCGCGCACCAGACCCACCAGCTCGCCCGCCACCACCGGCTTCATTCCCGCGGTTCGGATCAGTCGCAGCAGGCACGTCACGAACACGTTGTCCGCACCGCCCAGCAGCCCGTACGCGTAGAACGCCGTCGCCAGCAGCAGCGCCGCCACAGCCTCACCCCGCTCTAGCAAGTAGCAAACACTGGCCGACCACTCGCCCAGCACCAGCAACGTTTGGATGTAGCTGAACGGCGTGGTGCCGCGTGGGTCGAAATGGTTGGGGCCACACTCCTTGATGCATTGCGCCAGCCGCGTCAACGAGAACTCGGAGTCCGCCTCGCTCAGTCGCGCCAGGCACGTCTGGTTCACTACGCGTAATCGGCCCGATTTCCGGCATACGGCAGACGACGAAGAGTTTGTGCCAGAGCCAGTCTTGGAGCGTGCGAAGCACTTCCTGCTGGGGGATGCAAATTTCCCCCGATTTCGGGTCGATCACGTTGTTGACCGCGTAGGGCGTTTCATTGCACAGCAGGGAGAACAGGAACAGTCTATGGCTGAAATCGCCCCGATTTCCGCACTTGTACATGTCCGTGCAGCCCGCACCCGTGAGGCGGTGGAAAACGCCCCGAATTCGGGAGGTCACCGCCACCAGGTCCGCGACGGGTTCCGCCGTGCCGCGCCGGTGCAGCGTGCTACACGTGAATCCCCGCGGGAGAGCGCACTCCACGAACAGCAGCAGAATGCGAAGCACATCGGGTCCTACGCTGCCGCCGTGGCGCAGAATGTCGTCGCGGTAGGCGAGAATGGCGTCGCGGTCACAGCCGCAACGTAGAAGGCAATAGAGTGTCATCCAAAGCGGCAGATTGGCTTCGGCGTCGAGTTCCATTCCAGCAGTGTCAGCACCGTCGCAGAGCACGCGCACGTACTCCGCCACCAAGGCGGAGAGGGAATCGGCAGGCAGGTCTGTGGGTCAGTTGGCGGGAAAAGTGCGACGTTGGATGGAGCGTGCGCGGACGATGCAGCGACGCATGTAGTCCTGGTACTCGGTGCCGAGGAAGTGTACCGTGTTGAAGAGGGTAGTGGGCTCGGAGGCGGGATTGCTGATGATGGGAAGATGGAGGGAAGGGTACCTGCCGGCGAAAGCGTTGAGGCTCTTCTTGTCCAGGCTCAGCTCGCTCTGCAGCAGCTTCCAGCAAAACACTTCGCCGGCGATCTAGACGTGATTTCGGGAGGGAAGACGCACATCCTGCTTGGAGTTGACGAGCGCGTTGTAGAGGATGGACGCGACGGCAGGGGACCGTTTCTCGCGGATCTGCACGAAGATGTCCTTGATCGCCGATTCGAAGAGCACCAGGCGGGAAATGTCGTCCTGCTGCTTGGCACCTATTCCTCAGACGATTGACACGGAGCGTACTCGACAGCACGGGAGGCGGAGCCAATTCCTTCGTAGACAGCGGCAGGTTGTCTATCCCTAAAACAGTGAAAATGGAAGCACTCGAAGAAGGCATGGGCGCGTGAAGGACCGTCTGCTTGCCCTCGCTCTCCAGAATGGCCTCCTTGGCCGCCATGAACTCGCTGTTCATCATCTTCCAGATGCGCTGCGTGCACTGGTCGTCAAACAAACGTTGTGACGCCTCGAGGGTTTGTGCGACAGCCAGATCATGGTACTGGCGAATATGGCTATGTGTGAGAGGAGGAGACAATGAAAGAACCCTTCCACATCGTACTCGCTCACCGTGTTTGCATTTGAGATGACCAGCTTGGATTTGCCCTCCTCCAACGTCTTCTTGAGCTTGGTCGTGTCTACGCCCTTGTCCATCCAGAAGGAGTGCCTATTCCTTCAAGCAGCGCAAGGACGCCTACGCAGAGTCCAATGTGTTTGTCTCCGGCGTCTTTTCTCCGAATTTGCTGTTCTGAGCGAGAGATTGGATCAGGGTTGCCGTTCGCTACGGGTGAGGAAAAATGACGAGGCGTACGTGGATGGGGTCCACATCATTGTCCGAAATGTGCGAACTGAGCAACTGCGACTGCTGATACAATCTCTTGAACTTCTCGTCCATGGGGCAAAGAGTAATTGGCAAAAAGAGAGTTCCTCTCGCTGATTCCTTCTCGGCATTTTGGTGATTTGATTATAGAGTTGTGTGTAGTGTTGAGATTGAATTCACAGAACGCAAATGGAAATGGAAGAGAATGCAAGCGTTGTTCCTCCAGTGAATTGTTGCTTGTTTTTGTGAGGCGTAGGAGAATGGATTGCAGGGGAAGGACACGGAGAAGGAGGAGGTAATGGAAACAGAGGGTACGTTTTCGCGTTGATGCGTGCTTATCGTGTAGCCATGGGTGCTGTGAAGACTTCGGATTCAACAGCGACGCCATCGGTTTCAGCGGAGCAGAGGAAGAGAGAGGAGGAGTTGGAAACGCTATGCAGGATGCGTCTGAAGGAGAACCGATCGCTTCGCAGTGAAATCGAGAGGGTGTACCAGCGATACAGCGATGTGGTGTTCCGAGGAAGTAATGATGCCTAGTTGCGCGTGATGAGAATCGATGTGGATGGCCTAAAGGGAAGTGCGAAGGAGAGCTTCGCTTCGGCGCTGTCCTCCCTCTCCCAGCAGAATGCCTTCTTCGAGACATTTGTACTCTTTTACAGGGATTGGTGTTGTCTAGAAGAGCAACTATGCGACATTCCAAGAACAGATCGCCTCGCTCCAGCAAACCATCCGTGATCAGGAGCGCAATCGTGCTGCTGCTCCCACGCCGTCCAACAACGACGATCGCCTTCAGATGGAGTTGCTCGCCACCCAGCTGCGTCTGGGCAAGCAGGAGCACGAGTTTGCGCTGCTGCAAGCGAAGAATGATGTGGTGGAGGAGGAGCGGACGCGTCTACTCGCGCTGTCTGCATTTTGACATTTGCTTAGGTATAGGCACGAGCAATCTCAGAAATGCTTGGAGCAGTCCAACGAACAGCTGAGGAGGGAGAACGAGGCGCTCCGGTCGCAGTTGGAGGGAGTGAAGGAGGAGAATCTGCATCTGCTGGGTACGTTGGATTCGAAGCATATGGGATGTGCCGCAAAGACGGGAGAGTCGCTGGAGGACCAGTGCATTCGACTGACGAAGGAGCGCGATAATCTGTCCATGTTGGCGATGCGCTTCGATCTGACGGAATAGCTATCTGAGCCATGTGCTTCAGGATCTGGAGGACAAGACACCTCTGCTGCTGGAGCAGAAGCAGGCCTACGAGACATTGAAGCGCAATTACCACACGCTCCTTCTCCAGTGGAACCAGTTCTGCGAACAGACGCTCGCCTCCTCGGAGGGGAGTTTCACTGACTCGACGAAACTCCTCTATGCAGAGGTATTGCGTCTTCGCGAGGAAGTGGGTTCTGCTCAGCGTCAGGTTGAATTGTTGCGGTCCCAACGGGATGCCCTCCGCAGCAAGTTGTTGTTACGAGGGGGTGTGAGGGTGGGTGGTGTGGAGTGTAGTGAGGTGAAGGTGAGTGATGTGAAGGTGAGTGATGTGAAGGTGAGTGATGTGAAGGTGAGTGATGTGAAGGAGGTGTGTGAAGAGAAGGTAGAGAAGGAGGAAGAGGAGAAGGAGAAGGTGGAGAAGGAGAAGGTGGAGAAGGCATGCGAACTGTCACAACTCCGCGAGAGCGCGAAGCGGTTGGAGCGGCGACTGCAGGAGGCGGAGGGACGGCGCAAACGGGCGGAGGCGAAGAGCCAGTCGCTGCAGAGCCAGCTGGCGCGCTGCGAGCGGGCACTGGCGGAAATCGGGCTGAATTCGGACACGACGCGACTGAGCCGCATGTCGGCATTGGCGATGGTGAGCGTGTGGAGGAGGAGTGATGGGAAGGAATTGCGATCGCACTTCGATGAAACGGCCACGGTGCTGTTGCGAAGCCTGGTGGAGGGCAATGCCCGAATTCAGGGCTATTTGGAGCGGGGACTGGAGAGTGTGGCGCAGCTGCAGACGAAACTGACGGTGCCTGAAACGCCCACGCCGTTGCTGGAGGTGAATGAGGAGGGCGAGGAGAAGCCACTTTCCGAGGCGATTTCGGCGCTGGTGGAGCAGAACGCGGATCTGGAGGAAACGATGCGCGAGATGGAGGGAGACGAGGATGAAATGAACCGTGATCTCGAGGCCAAGGCGGCACGCATCACCGCGCTGGAGGCGGAGGTGAAGGCGTTGGCGGCGGAGAAGGCGAAGATGGTGGAGGAGGTGGCGAAGGTGGCGAGACTGGTGAAGAAGGAGGAAAAGAGCGATGAGAGGGTTGGCGTGTGCGTGAAGGAGGCGGAGAGCGTGGTACAGAGAGAGTGTGCGAAGGAGGCGGAGGCGTTGCGGCGTGGACAGCAGGAGGTGGGGATGGTGTGGTGGTGTGAGATATAGGTTGTGGCGGCGTGGGAGGCGGAGCGTGCGGTGCTGACGCGGTGGGCGGAGGAGGCGAAGGTGCTGGTGAAGGAGTGTGAGGCGAGCCGCGTGGCGGGCCTGGTGAACAGCCTGCGTGTGCTGTCGCTGACGCTGTGTGCGGAGAGTGGTGCGTGTGCGGAGGAGAAGGAGATGGAGGAAGAGGAGGTGGAGGAGGTGGAGAAGGAGGAGAAGGTGTGTTTGGAGGAGAGCAACTCGGCGCTGCGAGCGGCGCTGGAGAAGGCGGAGCGAGCGACGCACGAGTTGGAGGACCGTGTGACGGGGTTGGAGGCGGCGGCGAGGCGAAGCCAGGGGGCGTGGGAGGCGAAAGAGAAGGAGGCGAAGCGACTGGCGTTGGAGGTGGAGAGTGTGAGGAGACTGAACGATGAGTTGAAGATGGAGAATGAGGGGTTGAAGAGGAGTGTGGGTGAAGTGAGTGAGGAGAAGGAGGGTGTGAATGGGGTGAGTGAAGAGATGGACAAGGTGGTGGAGAAGGAGGGTGTGGAGAAGGAGGGTGTGAATGAAGAGGAGAATGCAATGACGGAAGAGAAGGAGAAAGAGAAGGAGGTGGAGAAGGAGGAAAAGATGGAAGAGGAGGTGGAAGAGAAAGCAGAAGAAGAGAAGGCGAAGGAGGCAAATGAAGAGAAGGAGAGTACTGTAGAGGAAGAGACCAGAGTGAATGAGGAAAAGGAGAACAAGGAAGAGGAACAAAAGGAGGAGGAGGAAGTCGCATACGAGAAGGAGGAACCTGTAATGGAGGGAGAGAGCACGGCAAATGAGGAGAAGGAGGAAAAGGAAGAACAGAAGGAAAACAAGGAAATGGAAGAACAGAAGGAAGAGGAAAACAAGGAAACTGCAAGTGAACAACCAACTACACCGGAAACGGAAGACAATCATCCCCCAAAAGCAGAAACAGAGAAACTCTCCCAGAAGCGAGCGGCGGAGGAGAATTCCAATCCGCCGTCCAAGAAGCCATACACGCTCACGCTCTCCACGCTGAAGCTGCGCATTCGGTACGCCTTCGAGAAGTGGAATCCGAAGTGGATGCGGAGAATGAAGGCGGTCAGTGACAAGCTAGACAAGATGGCCAAAACCCCCGAGGAAGGCTTCAAGGAAATGTGTACAATGTATTGCATAGGGAGAGGGCGTGATGGGTAGCTACAAGTGGGATGAAGCGAAGATTCAGGAAATGGAAAAGATTCAGTCTCAGAGTGATTACGATGCAATGGTACAAGAATGGAAGAAGGATTGGCTGTGTTTGTTGCGATAAAGGGATCACACGGCGGAATCTGGGATGCGATTCAAGCAGGAAATGGAACAGATGGGGAATCGATCGGGGAATTGTTCCTCGTCTTTTCAACCTCAGATTGTTTCAAGCAATTCTTTGATTACAACATGGTATGTAGTGAGTGCCTGTGATCCCCAATTTGCTGATTGTGTGTGGAAAGGAATGCTAACCGCCTTATAGTCTGCCAACGGAAAGAAGGTGAGTACTGACGTCTCCATTTGATAGGACATAGAAGTGGAATAAGGGAAAGGTGAGAGATACTGTGAACAACAAGGTGTACTTCGAGAAGGCCGATTACGACAAGCTGCTTGCCGAGGTGCCCAAGGTTTGCTGCGTCTTTGGGAGGGTAAGACGTAGATGAAGCTCATCACCGTCTACGGTATCGTGGATCGTCTGAAGATCAACGGCTCCTGCGCTCGTGCTGGAATCCGTGAGCTTGTGAAGCAGGGCAAGATTGTGGAAGTGTCGAAGCGTGGCCACTTCATTCTCACCCGTTGTTCGTGATGGGGCTGGATGATGGAATAGGCAGCCAATAAGCGTGGATGGACTCTCATTCTTGCATGTAATCAAGGGATAAGCAATGGCTTGTTTGTTTCAGACGCATGTTGGCGAACAGGGTGGTTCTGGTCACGGGAGTGGCAAACGCCAAGTCCATTGCATGGAGCGTGTCCAAAGTGGGGAAGGGAGCGGCGGCTGAGCCATAGAGGCTCCTCGAAGAAAAGGCCAATCTCGTCATTGCCTATCAGCGCCCCGAGTTTCGCAGCAAGATTGAGAAGCTGATTGCATCGGAATGTTCACAGGAGGTGTGATCCCTGTGTCGTGGAAATGAGGACTAGAATCAGAACACGGTGCATCTGTGCTGCTGCGATGTGACCAAGGAAGAAGACTTGAAGGGGCTTGAGTCATTTGTGGGTAATGTGTCATTGCTCGGTATGAAATGGAAGCGAAACAGTACAACCGAGTGGATTCCGTATTCCATTCCATTGCCTACGCGCCATCTTCTGCGTTGCATGTTTGATGTTCCCCTCCACATGTTTCTGTATAGAATTCCGTTGTAGATGTGAGTAACGCGGACTTTTGCACTACACTGTCCATTTCCGCCTATTCCCTCATTTCGCTGACTCGCACCTTGCAGCCCCTCTTTTCGAGTCAGACATCCATCCTTGCGCTGTCCTTTATCGGAAGTGAGCGGTACATCCCGCATTACGGCGTAATGTCCATCGCGAAAGCCGCGTTGGAATCCACGGCCATCCAGCTCGCTGGCTCGCTTGTGGCAGAGTGTCAAGGTGATAATGCCTAGGGAGAGAAGGGCATTCGAGTGAATGTGCTGCGTTCCTCTCCCATCAACACTCTGGCGGCGCGTGGCATCCCCCAGTTTTTGGTACGTGTGGAGACGGGAGGTGAGGGTCAGGAGATGAAGAAGGCGTTCTTGGCGAAGCAGTGCTGTCCTCAGGAGCAGCCGTTGGAGGACGTGGCAAGTGCAGCGGCGTGGCTGTTGAGTGAGAAGGCGAAGGGCGTGACGGGGCAGGTGGTGAACGGTAGTGCGAGGGTGGGTGTGTGAGGGGTAGTCGATGGAGGGTTTTCTGTGATGGGCGTGTGGGGTGTTTGTTAGGAAACAGGAGAGAAGAAGTGAAACCATTTGAAGAGAAGAGAGAAGAAGGAGGGTTTGTTAGGAGGGGTTGCTGGAGATACGGGAGGAGATGCGCTTTGAGGAGGGTGATTTGGAGAGGGTTGTGGGTTACTCTGCTTGGTTGATGCAGTGGGAGTGCGTTCTTTCTGTTCGGCTGTCACAGCAACGGGTTTGTTCTGTTCGGTTGTCGCGATTTCAACAGGCTTCTCTGGCACACTCATAGTAACGGGCTTGTTCTGTTCGGTTATAATGGCATCAACAGGCTTTTCTGACGCAGTCACAGCCACGGGCTTGTCCTGCTCAGCAATGGCATCATCTACCCTCTTGTCACCTTCCGGTGTGTCATCACGAATGGACACATCGTGATTAACCCCATCAGCATGCTCCTTCTGCAAAGCAACCGAAACGGACTTCACTTCCTGACACAAAACCGATTCGCCCTTCTCAAGGCAATCCAACCCCGAAAGAGGACCTGAATGACCATGATCCCCTTCACAACTCCCATTTCCACTTCCACAAGACGTACTCACATCGGTGTCATCCACAGCAACGGGAACAGGAAGCTGAAGCGCATTCATGGGAGATCTCCCAAAACAGCCATTCTCTTCTTCCTTGGCACTCGGACAAATTAGAATTGGTGTTCGTACGCGGCGTGGAGGAGAAACGGGAATGCTCGTCATGACATCGGCTTGAAGCACTTCTTTCAGGTACACATACCGTTTTAGCACATTTCGCTTCAACGGAGAATAGTAATCCGCGTCCAAAGTAACACAGGTGGTGGTAGAAGAGCAATCAGCGTTCGTTCGCACGGGTGATACTGGCGTCGGCAGTTCTGGAAGCTACAGTGAACAAAGAGACAAAGCCACTACGGAAAAACGAACCCTCTTTGGAGACGGCGTGAACCCCGGATCTCTCCTCTGAACCTCGCGTGGAGGCGTTTGCAGAGTGATTTGAACCTTCTCATTCCTCGAAGCACGAGATGCCACTCTCCGAGGAGGCGTTGTCACACCGGATGATGGGGCTCCATTTTTTCGCTGTCGTGTAGGAGAATGGGGAGGAGATTGCTCCATTCTGTCGCGAGCAGTCCGATCTGGCTTCAGCCTTGCGTTTCCTCTTCCCGCACCCGTCTGCATGATCGTAATGGAGGATGGAAGGGATTTTAACCAACCGAATGCGACAAGGAGGAATGGAATGGGATTGTGGCAAACAGAGGGATTAGGGGCTCATTGGAGTGAGAAGAAGAGGGGCGTTTGATAGACACTTTTTGAGCAATGATGAGGCGATGTGTTCAGAATGAAGAGCATCCATAACAACAGATGATGGAATTGGGAATTGGTTGCTATCGCAGTACAAATAGGTCGCTCAGAAGCATCTCGATCGAACACACAATGGTCTGTTAAGCATGGAAATAGAACCAAAAGATCCGTTTTCCATTGTGCGCACTATTGGAAGGGAGTAATCGCTGGATTGAGACAATGAGAGGTAGAGGACCGCTTACGACATACGAGGCTGTGGAAACGGATAGTGACAGAGTGGTAATCATCAAAGCACTACAAAAGAATGAAGAGAGTGCTGCATTATTGAAAGAGATGGAAGGGCTCAAGAATTGTGATTCAAAATACGTTTTGAAGTACTATGGTTTCTACGAAAAGGGAAATGAGTACCGGGTAGGATATTAGGTTGCATGTAAGGCATTAGTGCATTACGGAGAAATGGGAACTGAAATCCCTTAAGCGGTGTTTGCATTTGAAAGGTGTACTGAAGGAAAAAGAATTGAGCGAGATCGCTAGCTGCTGCCTAATGGCACTTGATTTCCTTCATTCTCGTAATGTCGTGCATGGAGTAGTTGTTAAATGACAGAATGAGCGCGTAGAGCATCAATCCATCGAATCTGTTTTTAACTGAAGATGGCATAGTAAAAGTGGGAAATTCTGGATTTGCAAGCCTGTTATGCCGTGTTAGCGACAGAAATAATTACAGAATCTACTTTGCCCCTGAATTGCTTGATGGGAGGAAGGAGCCAAAGAGCGATGTGTGGTCCCTCGGAATGACGTTGATCGAGTTGGCTGAGAATAGGAATCCGTTCGGTGGCATCTATTGGAATGTGTGGGAGAATCAGTACATCATGAATCCTATCCGCCTTTCTGACGAAAAGTGGTCCGCAGAGTTCATTGATTTTGTCGACAAATGTGTGATTTGGGAGGTGGAGAAGAGAGCTTCTGTGCGTGAGTTGATGGAGGTGAGGACTTGTGAGAGGGTTGAGTCATAGCATCCGTTTGTGAGAGACTCTCTGGAGAGAATCCGACGAGATGGCTGTTGTGAAGAACTGCGCAGATGGGCACAGAAGTGGAGAATCGAGAAACTGGGAAGGATTCTTGAGAGTGCTGGAAACGGATACACGTGCTTGCGTTTGAGTGATTCCAATCCGTATTGTGAAGGCGTTGTTGAGATGTCTGGTTCTGCGATGGCTGAATTGAGTTTGGATAGAGTGATTGAAGTGGATGTTGACTCGCATGAATTGATAAGAGTGAATGGAGAGGATGTGAAGGGGATTGAACACGCTCAGGTGCTGAACTTGAGTGATGATGGAGAGAGATGGGAAGGCGATGTGTTGAACAATGAACCCTATGGTTGGGGTGTGTTATATGACAGTGAGAACAGAAGGGCATATGAGGGATTCCGCATTGGAGAAGTGAATGTGTGTTATGGCACTCGGTACTACTCAGACATTGGAGTGATTGAATACGAAGGCGAGTGGTGTGAAGGAAAGCGATGGGGAAGAGGCGTTCACTATAACCGCAGCGGCAAAACGATCTATGAGGGTGGATGGCTGGACGACGACCATACGATTGAGAAGCGCGTTGAGATCAATGAGCACTGCCCACTGTTGCATTGTTATATTGAGGAGCTGAACGTTCACAGCAACTCTTGTAACGGGCCTGAATGGCGTGCTCTCGATTTGTCCTTCATGTCCAATCTACGACTGCTTCAAGTGGGAGATAAGTGTTTTGAAAGCGTGAAGGAAGTGAAGCTGATTGGTTTACCGAAGTTGGAGAGTGTGGTGATTGGAAAGAAATGCTTCACGAATCAGAAAAACGATGATGGTTATGAACCATATGGCCGTTTCTATGTAAAGAATTGTGAGCGATTGAAAGAGCTGAAGATGGGTCGTTATTCCTTCAACGACTATTCCGTGTGTGAGATTGAGAAAGATGCGAGTTTGGAAGTGATTGATATTGGGGATTTGAATGAAAAGAGTGAAAATTTCAGATTTGCTTTGTTGAAATTGAGGAGTGAGTGTGATGGAATGCAGTAAAGAATAGACTTGCCCAGTTTGAAGTCCCTTGTGTTCGGTGGTGGCGTGTTCTATGACTGTCCTCGTGCAGTGTTTGAGAGTGAATGGATTGAAGACAGAATGATGAATAGATTTGCCTGAATTGACTTCCATTCAACTTGGTGATAGTGCCTTCATATCCAGTGACAAATCAAGTGAATTGATCATGCGAAGTGGTGATGATAGAATGAAATGACAAATAGACATGCCCAGTCTCACATCACTCACTGCTGATGGAGACAATGCATTCATGAATCCTCGTTTCATCACGCTGGAGGGTCTGTTCCATCCCTTTCAACTCACAAGTAGACATGCCCTCTCTCACTACTGTTACTCTTCCTCACGCATTTGAGAGGCGAGATCAGTTGTATTACAGGAGTCGTTTGATACGTGTGGAGAGTGATGATTAGACATTGGCGAATTGATGAACCATCCAAGCATTCCCAAACCCAATCCCAATGCAAACGTTCATTCTGTTGATGACCTGATGAGAATGGAAGTGGTAATTGTGGATGCGAATGCATGTAATGATACGAGCTTGACAGTATTGGACCTGTCTTTTTCCATTTTGAAGGTGTTTGAAGTGGGTGATTATTCCTTTGCCTTTGTGAAGGAAGTGAAGTTGATTGGCTTATCGAAGTTGGAGAGAGTGGTGATTGGAGAGAATTGCTTTACGAAGTGTAAGAATGATAGGGGTAATGATCCAAATCGTCATTTCTATTTGAAGGATTGTGAGAAACTGAAAGAACTGAAGATGGGTCGTTATTCCTTCTCTGACTATCCCCTGTGTAAGATTGAGAATGTGCCTTCTTTGGAAGTGATTGAAATGGGAGAACAGAACAACTATAGTTTCAATTTCAGTTGTGCTTCATTGGAATTGAAGAGTTGCTGTGGTGGAATGGAATGATGAATAGATTTGCCCAAGTTGAAATCGCTTCTGTTTGGTAAAGAGGCATTCCATGATTGTTCTCGTGCAGTGTTTGAGAGTGAATGACTTGAAGAGAGAATGATGAATAGACTTGCCTGAATTGACTTCCATTCAACTTGGTTATGATGCATTCTGTTTCAAGGATGATGAATCGACTGAATTGATCATGAGAAGTGATGATGATGAAATGAAGTAATGAATAGATTTGCCCAAACTCACAACACTCGCTGCTGATGGGTTGATTACACTCCTGAATCCTCGTTCCGTCACTCTGGCAAGTAGGGTTGATCACCTGTTGTTACACACAGACATGCCCTCTCTCAGCACGGTTCGCCTTGTCCAGATGTTCGCTTTCAGAAAGACGAATAGAATCCATACAATGAGTTTGTTCTATTTCTCTTCCTCATTCCCAGACATCACTCCCGCTCTGTCCGCTTTCTGCTCTCCTCGGCATAATGGTTTCAATTGAAGAGATGAAACACTAGTTGTTTTTGCAACACACAACCCTTCCTTCTCCTTACGAGAAATCTACACTTTGCTGCAGCTTTGGGTGGCTCATTGCTTGGCTCGATCATCCACACTTCCCAGTGTGGCAATCCGTGGAAACGTCCATGGAGTAACGGAGGATGACTCACTACAGTAGACGTCGCTTTTGCACAGTTCGTTGGAGTCGTTGCTCCTGTTGCCCAGTAGTACTCACTCATCACCAACCTGTCGACCTTGAACCTATTTGTCCTTCCATTGCAGTAGACTGTTTCAGTGCCTGGAATACTATTAAAGGAGTGGAAATGATAATTGAAATAGTGAAATGAATTGTGGTGAGTAATCAGTTTGAGAGTGTGTATTCTTCATTATTGTAATGAATGGTAAACTGGATGGAAACACAATTATAACGAAATGTGTTTCCCCCAATAGAAATGGAGAACAAAGTCATTATTTTACAATGAGAGGACGTGATGTGTACAATACTATTTGGTGGTTTAGTGACCCCCAAACTGGCTGTGTGTTTAGCATTTCCCCTGATTATGGTAGTGGTGTGTTATGGAAGTGATAATCCATAGTCGCAAATGTCGACAGGTGCTCCCCCAATACTGTTATTCCAGTAGTATTGCATTCTTGCCATTATCACTAGTATACGAATTTCACTATTGATAGCATTAACCCGAATGAAATGAGTGCCATGTTCTATACATCGGGACGATTTTGCTGATGCAATCTACGCATACACTGTGAAGAACCCCTCTCACAAGTTGTATGTAATGGGTTTGACAATTCTTTGCAGGTGAATACTAGGTACTGCCGAAACATGCAATGGCTTCTTCAAGAGACTGGGTGGTATAAGCAACATCCAATATGTCCATTTGTGCGTGGGTAATTTGTATCTGTTTGCAAACGAATGCCCGGCTTATGCAAATGAGGAGGACTGGAAGACGTGTTTGGGAAGAGTGTGTAATCGATACAATACTCTCAAGAGCCGTGTGATTGCTGCCAAAACGAGCAACTCTTTGTTCAGAATGAGCAGAAGGGACAAACCCACTCGGTACTGATGGAACATGGTACTGATGAATAGCATCCTCCTTTTCCGTGTGGTAAAGTCCAACAGCGTTGCTGGATCTTGCATGTACTACTTCCGTGTTTTTGAATTGAACAAGAACGCGATGAAGCCACTGTACTCGATGCTGCACACTGGAAACTTCGTTTATGATAATGAAGTGAGGAATAGTCTCATTTCTCTTGGGATGGAGAATAAGGAAGCCTATTCCTTGGTGTATTATGACAACACGTGCGATGTTTATGATGCTGGAGCTGCTGAAGAGGTGGCTGAGCAGGATAATGGCAATATGTGATGACAGGTTGTGTGATGTGAGGAATAGGCACCACAGTACTCGTGCTCAATTGCTGGCATTCAAGACGGCTATTAACTACACTTACTACGGCTGTTTCTACCCCCATTATCCAGTGGAGAGGGGCTACACTGCAAACTTCAACAAGTATGAATAGACGTTTGAGTGGTTTGAGAGAGTCGAAAGACGGTTTGCGTTTGTTGGAAACACATGGGCTTGGTGAGGAAACAAGCGAGTAGAAAGGACTATCAGATGTAGCGAGTGCATCAAACCCTATTGCATAACACAGTGTTTTAATAATGGTCTTGGAGTTGTCGAACCGACGAGAGAAGAACCTCTAGGTACAGATAGGCTCGATCTGAGTATGTGCATGAAACAAGGGCTTCTTTGTCGGACGACAAGGCGCGTAAAAGAAGGTGCATGAACAAAAAACACCATGGAGCTTTAGATACCATCAAGAAGCATATAACCGCATAATCCCCGACTCGTGAATCACCGGAACTGTAATCTGACCTCTAGTGGAGTATGTAGTCTCCCAGTCTCCCAATATCTACTACTCAATCTCTTTACGAATAGCACACTTTCAAGCACTCTACCACTCTTATACTGAAACGCTCTCTTTGGCAGAATTACACTGGTTATCTCTGGCATGTCTATGGTTTGGCATGAGATAAAACAGTACTCTTCAATTCAATGATTCGTGGATAAATAAGCGATTTGCATCCCCGTTTACTGCTGCCTGTTATTTCCTTGAGACAAGGGAGATCTACAGGTTATCTGCTAGATGATAAAGCACTGATCATCTTGCAACAGCAATTACTGCCACCTTTGGGATAATTCAAAGCATTGTACCCAATTCGAATCCTCTCAACTCTTTCCAAGTCTACTATTAGTATTATAGAATGATAACTACTCTCAAGGACGACGCTGGTACAAGGGTCTAACACACAATCACCTAAGGCAACTTCCTTCAACATAGGCATGTCTATAGCTGTATACTGTGATTCAGATTTACCTTTCATTTCCAACGAAGCATAGGAGAAACACTTCTTGTCGTCTCCATCATTACCAATCACAATAGTCTCAATGCTACAAAGATCCTTTATGACACAGGCTTTGAACAAGCGAAACGATCCATGTCCAATCGATATGTGCTTCAACTTATCACATTTCTCACAATGAAACACTGTAGTATCATTTCCACCTCCTCCTGTAAAGCAATCATCACCTATAGTGACTTCTTCTAACTCAGGAAGACTACACAAGTAAATACCAGTGACACACATAAATGAACCACTGCCAATGTTCAGAATGCGCAAAAGAGGCATTACTGAAAAGTCTAGCTTCCCCCACTTCAGGCTATTGCAGCAATTGCCTTCCACAGTCAACTCTTCAATGTGATTATGAAGCAATTGACTCTCCTCCTTCAATACCACTCTCTTGATCAACTGTTCACCATTCATCCATTCTCCATCATACACTACTTTTCCATTGCGATCATACTGAGCGCCTCGTCCCCATCGCTTTCCATTGCAAATCCCTCCTTCATACTCAATCACTCCAATGTCCGGATAGTAGCTTCTGCCATAGCACACATTCACTTCTCCAATTCGGAATCCCTCATACGCCATTCTGTTCTCACTGTCATACAACACACCCCAGCCACGGGGTTGCTTATCCAGCACATCACCTTCCCATCTCTCTCCTTCATCGTTCAGGTTTAAAACCACATTGTGCTTGATTCCATGAACCTCCTTCCCATCAGCACATAGTATTACATGCTTCTTCACATTCGCATGGACGATACTACCAATCCCTGAGTGTTGTATGACATCCCCTCCCGTGAATACCAACCCAATAGACTGCTTCAGTTCTCCCTTTCTCAGTGCGATTCTGTAATACTTTACAGTATTGTCTTCTTCCTTCTGCTCGTGTCGTGTATTGATTCTATTCGCTGATTACCAATTGCGATAACACCACCTTTTAAGGGCAGATGACATAATTGCAAAACCAAGCTTAAGGGGTAAAGAAATAATGAAGTCATTTTCTATATACAATTGAGTTTCCACTTTCATTACGCGAATAATCACGGGGAATGGTACAACTTGCTGCTAACCGATTAATCAACCCTCCTATTGTTTGATAGTACCTAAGAGTCTAAGAAGCAAATCCCCATAGGGCAAGAGTCACTTCGTTGTTCTTTCTGAGTTATTGATAAGGAGCGTTTCTTCAAGTATGAACTGGCTTAACGCATTAGGGAGTGTGCCTCAGGATAGGGTGTTTGTTGTATGGAATGGGGTGTGGGGTCATGAGGGTGATGCACTTGAGATCGGGGTTTGGTGGGAAGAAAAGGTGGAAAGATGGAAACGGAGATTCATCAATATGAAACTCCATATTCAGTGAGAATTCACTTTTTCTTTATTCTTTCCAAGTAATATGGCTGAAGTTCGTGCTGAGGTAGTTCAAGGGTTCGATTCTGAGGGGAATTATCACGATGTGATTTACGATGATTTATTGAAAAATAATCCACCGGAGGGAATTGAAATACACCCCTTATGCCGCAGACTCATTGACACTCCAGAGTTCCAACGCTTAAAGGATATCAAACAGCTGGATCAACTCGACTTGATGTTTGATAATGCAACTCATACAAGGTAGTGGTGTAAACCTGTATTCAGAAGTAGGTTTGAACACTGTATTGGAACGAGTTATTTGTGTGGAAAGTATTATGACGAGTTGATTAAACACTCGAAGCGGGTGATCAACATGAATGATGAAGAAATTGAGAAGTATCGCTTATGCGTTGTTGTTGCTGGATTACTACATGATATTGGCCATTGTGTGCTTGGTCATTCCTATCCCAAGTATGTGAAGAACTGCACAAAACTGGAGCCAACTGAACATGAAACGATGGGAATTCTGATCATAAAGAGACTCCTAAAGAGGAATGATATTTGGAATGCGTTTTGTGAGAACGGATTAAACGAAGATGCAGATGCCAATGAGAACCATCACTTGTCGTACATTGATTATATCTATATGATGATTGCTGGAAAGAAGAATCTACTTCCGAAAGAAATGGATAGTCTTTGGGATGCAGTTCCTAACAACAGAAAGTGGCTGTTGCTAATTGTTTCCAATGAAAAGTGATCCTTATTCTCGCCATTAATCCTAGGAATGGTATTGATATGGACAGAATTGACTACTTGCTTCGAGATAGTCACTATGTACTATTACGGCCTCACTATTATGTAGACTGATTTGAAGACGTCAGTAAACTATAAGCAGATTATCACGAACGCGTACATATGTGAGTATCAGGGAGAAACAACAGTTCTTTTGATAACAGAGGGATTACCATTAGATTTGCTTTGACAGAGAAGTGGTTTATGACTTAATCAGCGTGTTTCAATCAAGAATGACGTTCTATCTTCATGCTTGTTGTGTATTTCAATCATTTCTCTCCTGAACATAGCATCGTAATAATCAAATCGCAGAACGCATGATTCTCGATGCCTTACAGATAGCGGAGAAAAATGGTTTTGGCTTTCAGGTAGTAAAGCCATCCAGATTCGTAACGGATGATAATCTGATTCTGTCTCTTGCACTCGGTATATTGAAGGATGAAATGAACCCTGATGAGTATTCAGTGATGCTTTGACTGCCATATAATACACAGAGAATTGAGACCGTAATGAAAAAGCATAAAGAAACTGGTCCACTCAAAACGGGATGTGTTCCCTTGTCCAGCGCATGGAGGAATCTGGATTTCTATCTTCAAGCAACGGATCGCATTCTCAATGTGGTCTAATTAATAAAGGATAAACAATAGCAACTAAAGGAAAGCACAGAAAGGGAGTTTTCTGAACCAAGACTATTACTCAATCGCGTGGAGAGAAAGTAATCGTGTACTGCAGGGATGAATCGATAGGGACTTTTACACATGTGTTGGAGAAATCAACATAAACTCTAATTACGTTAAGAAAACAGCGACAGGAGGAAAGAAAGAGATAAACGGCCGGTATTACTATGATGTTGAGGAAACGACGGCCAGAGTCAATGAGCAAGTAGAGGTAATCATTAAGGATGAGAAGGGAACTATTATTCCGCATGATTTGATTATTGACTGTTCACTGGTTTCTCATGGCCATGGAGTAAGCACGAGTGTGAGGATTACCAAGTAGGAACGTAATCCGTTTGAATCCGTTCTCTTTTGGGATGAATCAGGCAAAGTGAAGCACTATGATGGGTATATGATGAGTAACGTTTTCAGTACTAAGTATGAAGACGTCTTAGTCCGCTTTTATTCTCGTACCAAAGAAAACGATGACTATTGGAAAGCAATCTTTAATACCTGGAGAAAGAAACACCACGCCTATAAAGTGGACTATCAGAGTATGGAAGAGTAGTTGACTGAAGCGGCTTATGCATGATATCAGTGTGTAGTTATGCTATGATTTGTTGCAAGAAACACATTGATTGTGCACAGCGAACGACTACTTCCCTCGGTGATGAGGCAGTGGCAGTTCCTCATCCCCCATGAATCGATGATGCGGTTCGTCATCGTCCATCTGCTTGTAGGTACCCCTTGAGTCTCCTGATTGCTAGGTGATGGTCTATGCCTTGTCTTCCACCTCCTCTCTTGTCTGGCCCATCAAATCAGCATCATCCTTGTCTTCCAGCGGGGAGGTTCCTGAGCAGTGTTCTTCCCAGCCGCCAGATGCCTCACTTACTCCACTCACTTAATCACGCGGAATCCTCGGCGCTTCTTCACACCCTCACCAGATGAGCGATGCAGATCAGAGAAGGGGACTGTTTTAGCATCTGCGCCTCCTATAGATGAATGTGGGTAAGAGGAGACAGCGAGCTTCATTGTCTTGTTTGCTACTACAAACCGCAATCCCTTGTCTCACCGTTGCTGCAACAAACAGTCTTTCCTTACAGATCATACTCTTCTTCGTAGGCTCTTCGGCATTGTCCATGTCGAGATGAATCACAGATGCCGGTAGATGGGCGAGGTCAGACCCACCACGGCGCCCTCAGAGCCGTTCGGGTTCATCGGGTACCCCATCGTCACGTTGCCGTCATCATCGACGTACTTCAGCGCCACGCAGTTCTGCCGCATCGCCTCCTCCTTCACCG
>OIWT01001026.1_pt1 | contig 35728 bp, 34 predicted proteins | sample 1587701 | NCBI WGS metagenome assembly OIWT01 (sample SAMEA3888904, study PRJEB22519) | human gut metagenome | biome: human gut; feature: human-associated habitat; material: faeces | place: Denmark | collected 2009 | reverse complement strand
AAGTGTAAAGGATGTCCTTGCACAAAATGTAAACGATGTTATTCTTGACAACGTGGGCGCCCCTACGACAAACGATGAACGACCTACGATTAACGTAAAAAATGACATATGTCATATACTATAACCAAGTTAATGACATATGTCGGAAAAAAGACGGGCTATGGAGACCCGTCAGGTTATTGCAGATTGGAGGAGAAATTGTTATGATGAGAATAGCAGTTACGTATGAAAATGGGAATGTGTTCCAGCACTTCGGTCATTCGTCGCAGTTCAAGATTTATGATGTCGAAGACGGGAATATCGTCAAGGCTGAAGTCGTCGATACGAACGGCCAGGGCCACGGCGCGTTAGTCGGATTCCTGCAGGCCCAGGAAGTCAATGCTGTCATTGCCGGCGGTATCGGCGGCGGAGCCAAACAGGGCCTGGCAGAAGCCTCTATCGACCTCTATGGCGGTGTCACGGGCAGTGCTGATGATGCCGTCAAAGAATTGCTCAACGGAACGCTGAAATTCAATCCTGACGTAGCTTGCAGCCACCACGACCACCAGCATGACCATGGTGAACACCACTGTGGTACACATGGCTGCGGGGGTCATCAGTAACCTTTGTCTATTCCCCGAAAGGAGACGATTCTCTTGAAGAATATTACTGCTTTTTATCTCAATGGCTGCCCCTATTGCAAGGGCGCTAAAGAAGCCTTGGCTGAACTGATCGAAGAAAATCCGGCATACCGCCAGGTAGCCGTCGACTGGTACGAAGAATCGGAACATCCCGAAGTCGTACAAGGCCATTCTTACTACTATGTCCCGTCCATGTTCATCGGTACGGAAAAGCTCTATGAAGCCCAGCCGGGCCAGTCTTATGACGCCATCAAGGCTCATGTCAAAGCAGCTCTGGATGCGGCTTTGAAGGCTTAATCATTTCCTAAGACGGCATGAACGGCATCTCGGCAACGGCGGACGGCTTCATCCATGGTAGGCTCGTCGATGGTGAGGGGCGGATTGAAGTAAATGACGTCGCCAATGGGGCGCAGGACCAGACCCAGGTCCATGGCTTTTCGGAAAATGTGCCAGCCAATCCGTTTTTCCGGATCAAAGGCGCGTTTACTCTTTTTATCTTCTACTAATTCAATCGCATTGATCAGGCCGATGTGGCGGATTTCGCCGACATGGCTATGGCTGCCGAGAGCAGCGTCTAACTTTTCATGAAGGTAGATGCTCTTTTCGGCAGCTTTTTTTAAGATGTCATCGCGCTTCATGATGTGCAAGACGGCCAGAGCGGCCCGGCAGGCCAGGGGATTGCCGGCATAGGTATGGCTGTGGACGAAGGCTTTATGCGTCTTGAAATCGTCGTAGAAGGCCTGGTAGATGGCCTCGGTCGTAATCGTCAGGGACATGGGCAGGTAGCCGCCGGTCAGGCCTTTCGATGTACAGAGGATGTCCGGGCTGACGCCGGCGTGTTCGATGGCGAACATCTTGCCTGTCCGGCCGAAACCGGCGGCAACTTCGTCGTCGATGAGGAGGACGCCGTAGTCATCGCAGAGCCGGCGCAGGCGGCGCAGGTATTCCGGCGGGTAGATACGCATGCCCGCTGCGCCTTGCAGGATCGGTTCGACGATGAGGGCGGCCGTTTCTTTGCCGTAAGCGGCGAAGGCCTTCTCGGCGCCGACGAAACATTCACAGTCGCACGTTTCCCGCGTCCTTCCATAGGGACAGCGGTAGCAGTCGAGGCCATCGAAATGGATATTGTTCATCATCATGGGCTTGTAGATGCGGGCGTAGAGGTCCATGCTGCCGACGGACAGGGCGCCGATGGTCTCGCCGTGATACGACTCGGACAGGCACATGAAGCGCTGCCGTTCGGGATGACCGGACTGGTATTGGTATTGGAAAGCCATCTTCAGAGCACATTCGACGGATGAAGAGCCATTGTCGGTGAAGTTGAAATGTTTCAATCCTTCCGGCAGCAGGGGCAGGAGTTCCTGACAGAGCTCGATGGCCGGGCGGTGGGAAAAGTTGGCGAAAATGACGTGTTCCAATTTGTCGAGCTGGTCTTTGATGGCGGCGTTGATTTCATCGTTGCAGTGGCCGAGGAGATTGCACCACCAGGAACTGATGATATCGATGTATTCTTTCCCGTCTATGTCATAGAGATAACAGCCTTTGCCGTGGTCGATGACGACTGGCGGGAAGACTTCGGCATCTTTCATTTGCTGGGCGGGATGCCAGATGTATTTTAAATCGGTTTCAAGTAAACTCATGTAAATCCCCTTTCCTTATTGGTACAATGAAATGAGCGAGGCTGCATCGGTATGGAGCAACGTGTCATCCTCGGCGACGACGGCTAAGACCGGCTTTTGGCTCAGCTTTTCGATCATGCGGATATTATCTTTTTCCATGGGACTGCCCGTATAATGGTTGACGATGAAACCTTGGACGGGCAGTCCTTTTTCTTTCATATAAAAGGCGGTCAATACGGCGCCGTTGATCGTCCCCAAACCGGCCGGACAGACGATGAGCGAGGGCAGATGGAGCCAGGAGATGACATCTTCTAATTGGAAGAAGGCCTGGTCGTCATCGCGGAGGGGACAGATGATGCCGCCGCTGCCTTCGACCGTGACATACGGGTAGGCCGCTGTGACGCGCTGCCAATCCCGGAGGATGACGTCTTTTTCGATAGGTTTATGTTCCCAGCGGGCTGCCAGATGAGGCGAGACGGCGTGGTCGTAGAGATAAGACAAGAGCAGGTCCGGCGCTTCACCGATTCCCGCTGTAGCGTTTACATAGCCGGCATCGCTGGCCGCGACCGTCGGGGCGCCGCTGATAGCTGCCTTGTAATAGCCAATGTCGTAGCCATGCTGGCGCAAGGTCTTGATGAGCAGGGCTGTGACATAGGTCTTACCGATGTCTGTCCCCGTTCCGGCGATGAATAATCCTTTACTCATAGTAAACGAACTCCTTTCTAAGCGGCTATGGTCCGTTGGACACGACGGGCCAGGAAAGCGGCGACGATACACAAGAAGATGTCGCCAGGGATGGGCAGGACGAAGCAGTAGATGAAGAGCGTCCACAAACTGATCGGCGTGCCCAGGTACACGTTGTTGATCAAGGCCAAATAGACCATGCCGCAGGCGTAAACGATGACGAGGCCGGCGAAATCAGCGGCCAGCAGCCTGCGAAGGGACGGGACCGGAACTTGGTGGGCAATATATCCCGTCAGGCCGGCGCCGCCGATGAAGCCGAGGAGATACCCGAAAGTCGGCTGGAAGATGTATGACGGGCCGCCGCCAGAGGTGAAGACCGGCAGGCCGATCAGGCCCAAGAAGACGTAGACCGCGACGGATGCGGCGCCGCGGCGGCTTCCCAGCAGCAGACCGGCTAGCGTCGTGAACAATAACTGCAGCGTGAAGGGACAGAAGGGAACGGGGATGCGGATGAAAGCCCCGATGGCGATGAGCGCTGTGAACAGGGCGAATAAGACGAGGTCCCGTGTATCCCAGCGATGAGATGAGAGGGCAGAAGAAACCATGAAATCACTCCTTTAAGAAAATGTAAACCTATAGCTGTCCATTAATTGGTTTACGATAATCTGGATTATACCCGACAATTTACTTATTGTCAATTTTAATAAAAATAAATAAGTTGACAATAAGCAAACAAAAAATCTCCCATTGACAAAGGAGATGGAAGTGATTAATCTATAAGTACAAAATATTTAGAAATTTATTTTGTACATAAAAGAAATGGAGGAATTGTTATGTCAAATGTTAATATTAACTGGTCGGCATTAGGCTTTGAATATCAGCCGATTGCAAAGCGTTATGTTGCCAATTATAAAGATGGCAAATGGGGCAAAGGAGAATTGACGGATGATCCGAATGTCGTCCTCAATGAATGTGCCGGCATTTTGCAGTACTGCCAGCAAGTCTTTGAAGGCCTGAAAGCATACAAGACCAAAGACGGCCGTACCGTTACCTTCCGTCCGGACCAGAACGCAAAACGCTTGATGGATTCGGCAAAACGACTTGAAATGCCGCCGGTTCCTGAAGATATGTTCATGGAAGCTGTCGACGAAGTCGTCCGTGCCAACAAGGATTATATTCCTCCCTTTGAAAGCGGCGGTGCTCTCTATCTGCGCCCGTATATCTTTGGGACCAACCCGGTCATCGGCGTTAAACCGGCTGACGAATATCAGTTCCGCCTCTTCGGCACACCGGTTGGCTCTTACTTCAAAAACGGTGTAAAACCGATTACGATTTGCATTTCTGACTTCGACCGTGCAGCTCCGCGTGGTACAGGCCATATCAAAGCCGGCTTGAACTACGCCATGAGCATGTATCCTTACATTTTAGCTCATCAGAACGGTTTTGATGAAAACATGTTCCTCGACCCGGCTACGCGCACGTACGTAGAAGAAACGGGCGGCGCTAACTTCCTCTTTGTCAAGAAAGACGGTACCTTGGTTACGCCGAAATCGGACTCCATCCTGCCTTCCATTACCCGCCGTTCCCTCATCACCATTGCAACGGATATGTTGGGCATGAAAGTCGAACATCGTCCGGTTAAATTCTCGGAAGTCAGCGAATTTGCTGAAGCCGGCCTTTGCGGCACAGCTGCCGTCATCTGCCCGGTAGGCAAAGTCGTCGACCACGGCAAAGAAGTCTGCCTCCCCAGCGGCATGGATGAAATGGGTCCTGTCCTGACGAAACTCTACAAGACCTTGCGTGGCATCCAGATGGGCGAAATCGAAGGCCCCGAAGGCTGGATCCACGAAGTTAAATAATTTATATTTCGTAGGGGCTCGCACGTGGCGCCCCTACAGAAAAAGGCTTGTCGCATATGCGACAAGCCTTTTTTTACAACACTCCCAAGCCTTCCAGCAATATCTTCAGGCCAATCAGGATGAGGACGATGCCGCCGATACATTCGGCCTTATTTTTATAGCGCGTCCCGAAGAGACTGCCGACTTTGACGCCAGCTGCCGAGAATAAGAAGGTCGTTATCCCAATGAGCGTGACCGAGGGGAGCAGATCGATGTCCATAAAGGCAAAGGTAACGCCGACGGCCAGGGCATCGATACTGGTGGCAATAGCCAGCATGAGCATGGTATAAGGCCGCATAGAGGCATCGCAGTGCTCTTGGCCTTCAAAGGATTCTTTGATCATGTTGAGGCCGATGGCGCCGAGCAGGATGAACGTGACCCAGTGGTCATAGGCGTCGATCATATCGGCAAAGAAACTGCCCAGACCGTAACCGATAGCCGGCATCAGGGCCTGGAAGATGCCGAACCACAGGCCGGCCAGGACCATATGGCGCCAGCTGATTTTACCGAGTGACAAGCCTTTGCAGATGGAAACGGCAAAAGCATCCATGGACAGGCCGACGGCCAATAATAGTAAATCGAGTGTATTCATCTTATTCTCCCCTCGCGATGTAAACAAATATACAATTTACTCATTATAAGAGATGCGGAAATTGATGTCAACAAAAAGATTGCCAAATCAAGGGATTGTGCTACAATACATTTTGTGACAAGAAAGGACGTGAAAATACATGAAGTATAAAAAGAGCCATCTCGTTGCGGCTCTCCTCAGTGCGTTTACTTTATTTTCCAGCCAGGCCCTGGCCATGTCAGTGGATAATCTGATGCAGATCGTCGCCAAGGACAGCGCCACGGGCAAGACGATTTCCTGGCAGTCGGACAGCAACCGTAATGACTACAGCGTAGAATACCACCATAAGGACCAGGGGGATGTCCAGCTGGCTTATGTAACCGAAGGGAAACGGCCGCCCATTTACGACGCCGATAATCCCGCGCCCTATACGTACGGTGCGTATATGCAGAAATTGACGCCGGCGACGGAATATGAATACCGTATCGTCAATGCCGACGGCGCAACGGATTGGATCACGTTTTCGACGACCAAAGAAGATTTAAATCAATATAAAGTCCTTATTTTCGGTGATTCCCAGTCTACCGATTACAGCGTTTGGGGGCAGACGGCACAGATTGCCTGGCAGCAGAACGATGATGCGGCTTTCTTCATCAATATGGGGGACATTACCGACAACGGCCAGGCCTATTTCCAATGGCGTGACTGGTTTGAAAACGCCGATGTCCTGACCAGCCATATCCCCTTTGCGCCGGTCTTGGGGAATCACGAAGCCTACAGCATGGATTGGCAGTTTGCCGAACCGTATACCTATAAAGGCCTCTTTGCCGTACCGTATGGCGGCCCGAAGGACCAGAACCGCCTGGCCTACTCCTTCGATTATGGCGACGTCCACTACGTATCTCTCAACACGGATTACGAAGAATTGAACGGCTGGCGGCCGACGATGATGGAAGATGAAGCGGCCTGGCTCGATAAGGACTTGGCATCTGCCCAGAAAGCGGGTAAACGAGTGGTCGTCCTCATGCATCGTCCGCCCTGGGATAGTCCTTACGATGGGCAACTCGATGTAAACGGGAAATACTTCATGCCCCTCTTCGATAAATATAACGTCCCCTTAGTGTTCACAGCGCATGAACATTGCTATGAACGGACGGTTCCCATCAAAAACGACCAGGCTGCAACGGAAGGAACTGTCTATATTGCCACCGGCCGCTCCGGGACGGAATCGTGGGATGGCTCCGTAAAGAAGCCGACAGATGTCGTCTATTACAATCCGACGGATATGCCGATGTACCTGACGCTCCAGGTCGAACCGGATGAATTTCGTGTCAGTGCCCTGAAGAATGATGGCACGCTGATCGACACCGTATCGGTTCCGGCCAAGGCACCTGTCGTCAAAACTACGGAAGCGGTGAAAGATACAGGAGCCGTACAATCTGGCCAGAAGCAGAAAAAAGATAAAAAAGCGGTCAAGAAATCGAAGAAACAGAAGGTAAACAAAAATAAATAGATGAGCCTTCTTCGTTTACGATGGAGTTGTTTTCTCGAGCAAATCCGTGTATAATAGACAATTAAAAGAAGTAAACTCAAGAGGAGCGAATTAAAATGAAAAAAATAGCAAGAAATATGATACTTTGTGCGCTCATGACCATGAGCCTGTCCGCTGTCTGCTTAGCCGAAGATACGACGGCAACGACGACGGCTGCTGAACCGCAGGCTACGGCTACGGTTACGGCAACGACCCAGGCGGCACCGGACCAGAATGTCGTCGACTGGCTCGACCCGGCTGCCGGCGAATGGTACAGCACCAAGGGCAACCTGGTCATGACCATCGAAGGCAACACCATCAACGGCTGTGCCGTTACGGACCCCAAGGATTGCACCTATGACTATCCGCGGACCGGGACCTTTACCATTCATGAACAGACTGGCGACCGGACCATCAAGATGGATCTCATGGGCCATAAATCCCATCAGTACCTCATCGTCGACAATAAAATGCCTCTGCGCCGTTCCCTCAATGCCGACCGCTATGAATCTATCGGCGGCGTATACCTGGGCATGACCGAAGCCGACTTAACTGCCGCTTATGGCCAGCCGAGCAGCACTGCAGAAGACCAGGGGACGGACCGCTGGATCTATGACAGCCATCATATGGATGCCTACCTCCAGGGCGGTATCGTCATCGGCATCCGCATTTACGATGGCAGCGATTTGAAATTCGATAAATCCGGCCTGACTGCTGGCGATACGACTGGCGCCTATGCCAAAGCTTATGAATTAGAAACGACACCGGAAGCGCCGACAGAAGCCAACGCCATTTCCAAGGCCTATAAACTGCCGCAAGGGGAATACCTGCGCTTCGGCCAGAATTTCGTCCAGCTTTCCATCTAAGCCGGTATCCGGAACTGCACATAGGAATGGGGCCTCGCATGCGAGCTGTTTTCATGCGACAGCCCCCTTTTCGTTGCATTATCCTTTGAAATAATGTAAACTAAAGGAAATATATTTATACGAGTTGCTGCTATGCTGGATGGCATGGTTAAGCCTTTTTTTGGTTAGAGAAATGGGCCAGGTAAATGCTGAAACCGATAGAGTAAATATAAGGAGAGAAAACACGTGATCACGACAAGAGACTTAATGGATCGTTATAATATCAAAACCCGCCAGGGCATTATCCAGTTCGTCAAGAAGCATCTGGATGAAATCAACCATGATGGCGAAGAACACGCTACCATGCAGAAGGGCGAATGGGCCTTCGACACCGAAGCCGTTCGCATCCTCGACCAGCTGCGCGGCCTCCACGACCAGGCGACGATTACCGAACTTGAAAGCGAAAAAGTATCCAATGCCCAGCAAGAATCGCACAACCTGCGTATTTTACTGCTCAAAGCCCAGCAGGACCTCAACACGGCCCAGCAGCAGGTCATCACGCTGCAGCAGAACCTCATTGCCAAACAGAACGAATTGTCCGAAGTCAAAGTCAAAGCTCTGGAAGCCCAGCAGAACAAAGATCAGGCCGACGCCCTGCAGAGCGAAGTCGACCGCTTGAAAAAAGAAGGCAGCCTCATCGAAGACGAACACAAACAACTCCAGGAAACATTGGCCACCGTCCAGGCCGAACGGGACAAACTGCGCCAGCAGCTGGCTGAAAAAGCCAACCATCATTGGTGGGAATTTTGGAAATAATCACATACTGAGAACAGGGACTATGGCATGGAATTTCTGAGAACATGCCATAGTCTTTTTTTTAGGCTCCCATGGTAGGGGAGCTGGCTGCCGGAGGCAGTCTGAGAGGTTAAGGCTCCCATGATAGGGGAGCTGGCTGCCGAAGGCAGTCTGAGAGGTTCTTAAAAAGGAGTGATGCAGATGAACAGTAGCATTTTGATTCGGCAAGCCTGCGGAGATGATACAGGGGCTTTGGCTCTGATTTACGCCTATTACGTAAATCAGACGGCCATTACCTTCGAGTACACCGCGCCGGATGCTGTAGAAATGGAACGGCGGCGCCAAGAAATTTCGCAGCACTATCCCTATTTAGTGGCCGAATTAGATGGCCAGGTCGTCGGCTATGCCTATGCCCATGCCTTTTACGGTCGTGAAGCCTATGCCTGGTCGGTCGAATCGAGCATTTACGTTGATGTAAATGTCCGTAAACACGGCATTGGCCGTACACTCTATAAAGCCTTGGAAGAAGCGTTGAAATCTATGGGAATCCTAAACATCAATGCCTGCATTGCTATACCCCGCGATGAAGATGATCCTTATGTTACCTATGACAGCCTGAATTTCCATAAGCACCTGGGCTATATCCTGGCAGGTCATCTTCACCACAGCGGCTACAAATTCGACCGCTGGTACGACATTGTCTGGATGGAAAAAATGCTTGGCCCCCATACCATTTATCCGAAATTCCCAGCAAAAAAATGAGGCCCTTACGACGAGTCACTGCTTTTTCCTCGGACTCAGATGCGGCTGCGCCGCGACAGACTCAGGATTATATTACGACCGTGTGCCATTTGTCATAAATTCCGGCTGTTCACAGGATTCGCGGCGGCCTTTTTGGCCCGTCAGGTGCCGACCAGCGGAAGGCGCAAGACGGTTGCCAAAACGGACAGCCGTGGCTGGGCGGTCTGCTGTGATATTTCACCACAGCCCATTCTGGCATACTGCAGGCTTTTACAAGCTATCGTTGTCCATGATTCAGGAACTTGCTAAACAAAAAAATTAATTTAGAAGTAAATACAAAAATAACCGCTAACTGTGCAGGACACCATTGCGGTTATTTTTTATTATGGTTGTTTTATTGATAGGCAGACTAACTTGCTGATTTTAAAACTTTTTATTTAGAATCATATACAGTTATCAATATGTTCACATTCATTATTGTTTGAGTTGTTTTTGGTATTCGTTTTTTATGTAGTCGAATATTGCTTTATAAATTGGGGCTTTATCAAGATTGCTTGACTCCTTATGGATTGATGAAATAGATTTTGACTGAGGATATGGTGCTGACCAAAAGACGTTTTTATTTCGTAAATCACATCGGTAGAGACTAAATTTCATGAAAACGTCGTCTTGCGAGCGGCTAGCACACCATATGTATGCAATATTATTTGTAAAATCAAATTCTATAGAATCTTGATCAATAAAATAATCTCTTCCAGACGGAGACGTATAAATCTTTTTTATTCGATTTTCTTTTTTATTAAAAGAATAGATTGGTGGTAACCCGTATTTTTTTGCAATGATATTAGCAACGTCATCTTCAATCCATAAAGGGGCTATCAGCGTATTATGATCGTAGAAGGAGTTTGTTTGGTCTTCTATCTGATTTATCTGACCATTAATAACCTTCATCCAGGTAATATGGGAGTAGGTCTTTGTTTTGAAATATATCCGTTCTCTCAATAAAATAGTACGTATGCCGTCATCCATATTATGTTTTACCCAGGCATCAGCTGTATTCGTAATTGAATCATAGCGGATACTATTTGTTTCCACAGCCCATTCAGAGGCGTTAGAAAGAGTAACCCAGTTTTCTACGGGCGTTGCAAACGAAGTGGTTGTCAATATCAGACAGAAAAGTAACAGCAAAATAATTTTTTTCATATGGTTCACCCTTGAAATAGTAAAAAGTTATCAGCTATAAAAAACAGCTATATAAATTGATTCACCAACACTATCAGGTATTATTGGATAAAACTCATACGAATAAGTATCTGAATCAGAATCATATAGTGTACCATCTGAATTATAATTAGCATAAGCTAAAACCGCCATTCGTTTATTGGGTGTGATTCGTACTAGTTGTTTTTCTATAGTGTTAGGGCTTATATATTTGATCCATACATCTGTATAACTTTCATATCGACTAATACTATCCATGTCGATATAAAGTTGGTCTCCATCGGCAGAAGTGGTCAGATATCGCCAATCCGATGCAAATATTGGGGCACTGATTGTAATGAGTACTGCTAATAATAAAAGGATTCGTTTCATAAGATAACCTTCTTTCTATGCAAAAAAAGTTTTCGCCCATACAAAAACAGTATTTATATTATAAATTTCGACAGAAAGCCTGATAATCCTGCTAAAATTTTTCCTTCACAAGTCCCGATTATCTAATTTAAATCTATTGTAATTTTCTATTGTAATTTTTTTTGACATTCGAATATATTTTTTATATATTATGAGTGAAGATGATTCGATAATCTTATTGATAATACTTTTATGATTGGGAGCCGTGATTTTATGCAAAAAGCAATGAGAAAAATATTGATGGTCTTTTGTATTGCTGCAATATTTGCTGTGCCAGTTTATGCGACAAATTGGAAATCCATAGGTATGGATAAATCCGGTGCGCACATATATCTGGATTTAGATTCTGTTGAAAAAATAGATACAAATACAGCAATATTTTGGATGAGAGGTGATGATTTTAAAGAAGGAATGATTGGATATGTCTATACTGCATTCAATAGGTCGACCAATGAATATACCCTGATTAAAATAAATTTCTATAATTTGAATGGACAATTAATCGGGATGTTTAATTATGGTGGGATTAGTGAAGTCAATCATGGAATGCGTTCAAAAACACTTAAGAATAAACATAAAGTGTCAAATAATGATCAAACCACTCGACAAATAAAAAATTGGATTTGGCCGAATTATTAGATAAAAACTGTTTTTGTGGGGAGTACAGTAAAAAGTAGTAGGTGTTTAAAGAGGAGGTCATATTATGCGATTTTTCAAACGAATAAGTTTATATTTTTTTATGTTTTTCTTGTTATTTTTTGCAGCATCTCCTGCTTTGAGTGCAAAAGCTATGGCAACTGATACGCCAAGCGATCTAGCAATAATGGTACCTAAACTAGTTAAAATTAATCAACATCTTCCCACGCTTTCGTTTGTGACTTTAAGATTAGGGAACTATCTCGATTTTATAAGCGCTGAATATTTACTTGGAAAAGCGATAGATTCCAGTGGTCTTGTTCAACAAGGGAATTTACGTATTGAACAAATAACTTTTGAACATGGCATTATTACAACTCGCGACAATCAAGTCTGGACTATTCGTGTTACAGGAAACCAGACTAACCCTAACATTGAACCTGATGTAGGAGGTGTTCGGATAGATGATACAGAATCTCAAATCATAAAATTCTATGGTGAACCCATAAAAACAGAACAAATTTTTCCAAGGCAAAAGACATTAATCTATATAAAAGGGCGAGATTACGTCAAATTTGATGTTTCTGAAACTACCCATAAAGTTATTGAATTTGAACTTGGTATATTATAAAAATATAAAACATACACAAAAAGTACCTGATTGGATTTGTATGGAAGACCAGCAGAAAAAAGTGCTATCAACCGTTATCAGCTGAAAGAACAGCATTTGTTGCACCGCTATGAGGAACCTTGTCAGAATTATGACCTCATAGGCATCATTTTTGTCTATCTGGGAAATAGCAAAGTCAAGGACCAGCTGATAAATCTGCTTGATTTGATGTTCAAATCGTCAAAGAACGCCAGTGAAAAGATCACGACCCTGCATAATGATTTTGGAATTGATTTGACACAAGAAGGAGAGGGGGATTTGGCAGTCATGTGCAACTTAGGAGAAGGAATATACGCAGACGGCCTGATGAAAGGCAAGCAAGAAGGATGGGAAAAAGGCAGAAAAGAAGGTAGAAAAGAAGGTAAAGAGGAAGGCCGAACCGAAGGAAAATTGGAATTCGCTCTCGAACTGTTAAAAGATGGGATGTCCTTGGAAAAAGTGGCAAAGTATAGCAAACTATCGTTGTCCATGATTCAAGAACTTGCTAAACAGAATAAATTGATTTAGGCGTAAATACAAAGAAAAAAGGCTTCCGATTTCTCGGAAGCCTTGATTTTATTGGAGCCACTAATAGGATTCGAACCTACGACCCTCTCATTACGAACGCCTGTTTGTAATTACATACTATATATGTGATTTACATTGAAAAATATATACTATATATTGTAAATAGAGACTCTAATTTCAATGAATTTGACCTTATATTAAAAAAATAGGTTCCATTATTGTGTCCATCTGTATTCATTAGTTATGCATTATTTATAGAATTTAACTTTTCCTCTAAGTCGAATAAAGGATTTTCTGATGGCATTAAACGTGCCATTTCAAGTGGAAGGCTACACCGAGGGTTGTTATTAAGATTACTCATGTTATCTTGGTTTAGATCAGAATATTGCACAACGAATTTGATTGAAGATGCTGGATTGGGATTAGGTACAATTAAATGATTTTGAATAATATCGAATTTAATACAATTTAAAACAAATACAATATTAGCACGGACTCCTAAGGAATAGTATAGGGGTCTTTTTTTTATATCTAAATATTCTTCCGCAATATGGAAAGTATCTACTGGAAATACATTTACAGATACAGAATCAGCTATATAGATGGATAAAGGCATTAAATCATTTTCTAAATTGAGTATTAATTCGGTGGAATAAGGTTTATCAATTCTACCAGTCAACCAGTCCAAAGAGACTGCAAATAAATCGGCAATGCTTTGTAAGGCTGATACAGCAGGAACTCTTAGTTTATTTTCCCATTGGCTAATGGTTGTTTTTCCTACAGGGGTAAATAACTTTGTTATATTTGCGATTTGCCTTTGATTGATTTGATATGTCGTACGCAGTAAGGATAATCTATTGGCGAGCTTATCTCCGTCAAACATAAAAATGTCCTCCTCGTGGTTATAAAAAAAAAGAATAAAAAGTGTTGACATCTTGGACTCAATTGAGTACAATATAAATGTACCAGATGTGGACTCAATTGAGTCCGGAAAGAAAATGGATAAAGTATATTATATTATATCATGATTTGTACAAGGAGGCACATTATGGATAAAAAACTCTTTACTGTCAATGAGGCATGGGAGGCACTGGGGCATACGATGAGTAAAGCATATTTGTACAAATTGATTAAATTAAGGCAGATTCCAGCAATCCAAATAGGAAGCCGTAAACTGATAAAAGGGGGTTGGATAAAAAAAGTATTGAACTCAGCGGAAGAAACGGAGGTTGAAAGAAGATAATGCGATCAAAAGGACAGGGAAACTACTATTTCGATAAAAAATCTGGTCGATGGATTTGGACAATGCGGTATACAGATCGCTCAGGCTGTCCACGTCGAAAAAAAATAACATCCAAACAGTTGGAAGTATTAACCAGTAAAGTTAATAAATATTTGCATCAAACAGCCGATAACTTTATTGATGAAAATGTATCTGTCGAGCAATGGGCATGCATTTTTCTTCGTAGTGGCAAGGCAGCATGGAAAGGACGCACGTATTATAACTATCGCGCGATCTTACGACGATATATTGTCCCGACATACAGAAAAAGGAAAATAAAGGAAATACGACCGTTTGAATTAGAGCAATGGTATCAAGAACTATTGGCTACCCCCCTATCGATATCTACTGTATTGACGATACGACGTGTCATGGAGGTGATGATGTCAGCTGCAGTCCGTAACGGGCTCATCGATCAAAATCCTGTAAAGTTATCGCGTCCGCCTCGTAATCCCAAAAAACCAATAAAGGTTATGTCAATAACCGACATGGAGCGTATTTTAGCTGCGGCCTGGAATCACATAGATGATAACGCAAGTGATTATCGAGTTCGATATAATTCACATCGTAATTACGCGTTCATTTATATAGCCGCAATGACAGGGTGCCGTGCCGGCGAATTAACCGCGTTACGATGGTCAGACTGGACAGGCGACGTGTTACAGATTACACATAGCGTATCACTAACGGGAGACGGAAAGACAATCATAGACGATCCAAAGTCGGATACATCTAACCGAATACTTAAGTTAGACTCGCAGAGCGTAGCTGTACTCCGTGCATGGCAACAATACCAATATTGCTGGCGAATGAGAGTAGGCAATTACTACAGCGACCAAAATCTTATTTTTTCGAATGCCGCTGGAGGCATCATGTCAACCACCAATTTCATTCGGCGATATTGGCATCCATTACTGGCATCGTTGGGGCTTCCACCAATGGGCATACATTCACTACGCAAATACCATGCTTCGTTCCTGGCTCAGCAGGGTGTTGCTTTACCGGCAATAGCGGCTCGTCTTGGACATGCGGATTGTACGGTCTTGGAGCGATATTACCTAGCACCTGTAGTGAATCAGAACGAAATTATAGCGGCAATTGAGCAATTTTTGGATAAGAAAAAAGGCCAATAATGTCATTATATTTTAACAAATTTTGAAAAAAAGAAAGTAGTGATCGATATGGCAATTAATGATACTCGAAAATATTACTTTTTACAATTTTCCAATGAATTCGTGACGGATCCGCAGATACTGCTTTTGAAAAAGGCTCCAGGAGGCAAGGCAGTGGCGTACGTATATATTGAACTCATGCTGCTGGCCGGACCGACAAATGGTGTATTGGTTGATTTAGGTATTTTTCCGGATTTTTCACAGCAGTTGTCTGCTCAATTACAGTGCATCAATGCCGAGGAGGTGGCAGCAGCGCTGGCCTACTTCAAAAAATGTGGATACATAACCGTATCCAACAATCAGTACTGCTTTAAGCAAGCGGCTGCTTTGACAGTATCGCGAACCGGAGGTGCGATTAGGAAACAAGCTGCACGTAATCGAGCTAAAATCGACAGGGGGACAAATGGCCCCAGATTGTCCCTACCATGTCCAGAGGGTGGTCCTCAACGGTTCCCCAAAAGTCCCCATACAACAGATGTTGTTGTTAATAACAATATCCCAAACAATCATTCTGATATCATGAAGAGCGTGATTCTGGAAAAATTGGGAATCACTAATCCAAAACTCGCCCAACTGATGAAAAGTCAGGAGCTCAAAAATCTGTCGTTATCTCAACTACAGCGCTATGTCGAGGCAGCCAAGGATGCAGTAAATCCAGCCGGATATGTAATTCGTGCAATCGAACGACATTACCGGTTTCCAGACCCTTCTCGCGCCAAAACTAAAATCTGCCCGAAATGTCATGGAAGCAAAGTGATAAAAGACAAAAATGGGGAAATAAAAAAGTGTCCTCAATGTCTTGGGTCCGGGGAAGCCATGGAAGGTAGTGATGACATATGACAGAGCAAATCCCGAATATAGACCCACTGGCAGTCGAAGCGGAGAAATCATTGCTTGGCGCAATGATGTTTTCTGCGACAGCTGTTGCAGACGGTTTAGATGCCGTTAGTGTCGAAGATTTTCTGGATCCAATACATCGGAGCGTATTTATGGCGATAGCTCAACTGGCGAACGAAGATGTAGCAATTGATCTCCAGAGTGTTGTCACTAAAATGAACGAATTAGGGTCCTTAAAAAAATTAAACTGTATAGATTATGTGCTACAACTTCCGACCTATGCTGGAGCAGGTGCTAATGCAAAATATTACGCAAACATTATTAGAGACAATTCCGTAAAACGGCAGTTTGGTTCAATCTGCAAAAGTTTTTATCAAAAATCGCTTGAATCAAATACAGACAGCGGCGAAGCTATAACTGAGCAAGCAATAAACGAGTTAATCAGATTGATTGATCAACGAAAAGACAATGCGTTGCATACCATTCCTCAACTCAATGACGAATTTATGGAAATCCAAAAGCAATTACGTGATGGGACATTGAATTTGGCAGGTATAGATACCGGTTTCAACGGGGTAGATCAAATTATCCACGGCATGCGTCCTGGAAATCTAGTGCTTATTGCGGCACGACCGGGGGTTGGCAAGACGGCGTTTACTTTGGGGATTTTATTGAATCAAATGTCTTGCAATCGGAGAGTTTTGTTTATTTCACTGGAAATGCCCAAGGAAGAAATTCAGGAACGGATTTTTTCGCGATGGAGTCGCTTGCCCGTTACTGTGCTCAGAGATTCTCATCGGGACGATGCTCAGTGGCAACAGATTCTGGAATCAAATCGTGAATTGAATAAAATAGCTAATCATTTTTGGATTAGCGAGAGTGCCAACACTTTATCACAAATTTATCGTGATGCTCGCCGATTAAACGCAAAAGAAGGAATAGATTTGATTGCGATAGACTATTTGCAATTAATTAATGGTGTTCGGGCGGAAAATCGTAACCAAGAGGTTGGCAAAATAGCGAGGTCTCTAAAAAAAATGGCAATCGAATTACATTGTCCAATTATCGCATTATCGCAGTTGAATCGAGGCCTTGAAGCGAGATCAGATAAGACACCGACGCTTGCAGATTTAAGAGATTCCGGCGAATTAGAGCAGGCAGCAGATATTGTGATGCTAATGTACGCTGATCTTGCTGATTCCGGCAATCCGACGGATTATCTTGGGGTTCAACTAGAAGCCGAACTCATGAATGTAATTGTTGCAAAACATAGGCAGGGTCCTGTAGGACGCACACAATTGTCCTTTGATCCCGAAATCATGATGTTTCGGGACTTGTAATGTGAGGAGGTCATAGTAGGTATAATGATAAAAATATATGGTGCTTAGCTGTATTGCCCCATGAGCAAGGAAGCGTGGGGCCATATGAAAGGAGTTGTATATTATGCCTTGTGTTACGATTTTTCCGGCTATCTTCCAGACGGACCAATTTTTATCCATGGACCGCTCTGCTCGTCTTTTATATTATGATTTGATTTTACACGCTGATGATTACGGTTTTGTTGACAACGTCAAGTCCATTATCCGATTGACCGAAGCTCGAAAAAAAGATTTGATAACGTTGACAAACAATGGGTATGTCTATATATTCTCGTCTGGTGTTGTCGTCATCATGCATTGGTGGTTGCATTTCAAACAGCGTAAAAGCCGAATTAAGGCGACTGTGTACCAGTCTGAGCTGGCCTATTTGAGCGAGCCCCGGAGCAACGAGCCGTACATGTTGCGGCCGCAGGCCCCGACGGTTGAACAGACGGTCCCCCAGGCTGATGCCCGCAAACCCGTGTCCTCTGCTACTGCACCCAAGCCATCAGGCCATCCAATGCCGGAGAAAACGCCTGCCGTCACCATGTCAGCAGATTTGCCGCAACCTGACAACCAAGAGGCGCCTAAATTACCGACAATCAACGCTACTCAGAGTGACAACGTGTCGACAGGTAACCCACCCGCCGGTGCCGCTCTGCCGTCTGTCACAACGGCGCCGAAGGTAAACGAATATCACATCCTCCTGGATGATATCCGCAAGTCATTGGAGTTAATGGCGCCGTACATTAAAAGCAAACCAGAACTGGAAGGTCTGGCACATCAGTACCCTTATGAGTTTATTCTCTTCGCCATAAATTATATGCGAGATGAGCAAACCCATGGCAAGGTCATAAACTACCCTGCAGGATATCTATACAAAGCCATTACGGATCATTATGGCCTTAATAGAATGTGTCCCCAATGTCAGGGGATTGGTACAGTCCAAAACCCGACTACGCATGAGTGGGGGAAATGCTCCATGTGTGGGGGCCTCGGCGGGCTGAAATAATTTTTTATGACAATGGCGGCAGTCAATTGTCATCTATTGGATGTCGCATGGCTGCCATTGTCATAAAAGGATATATTTTTTTTAAGCCAGATACATGTCGGCCAGTCGCCCCATTGAGTCAGCCAATTTGTCGGAATAACAGACTGGATTTGTACGAGTATAGACAGCCATATGTCATCCATACAGTAGCCATATCTGATGCACTTCCGTATCGGCTCCTTACAGGTGTTCATACCTGACTGGTTCCAGGCATCTGGCTGGGGAACGGATTGAGGTAATGTCTGCAAGTTCCCTGTTTGGCTAGCCACAAGCTGGCCAAACAGAACTTGCAAGGGGCTTGGCCCCTTTGAACCCCACCCTCAATCCCTGAAAGGAAGCGAATACAATAAATAAAATGGAAAAAGTCAATCGTACCCGTCCGCATATCCTTTCCATCCGTATGTCGGACGAAGAGCTAAAAAAAGTAAAAAAAAGAATCAAAGAATCTGGACGTACGCAACGTGATTTTGTTCTGCATGCGTTATTGGCTATTCCCATACGAAATGATTACGGCCTCAATTCTTTGCTGCCAGAGTTACGCCAGATTGGCAACAATCTGAACCAGATAGCGCACCGTTGTAACCAAGGTGATCAGCCAACCTACCGGGAGGTGGAAACTATGAGGAGGGAACTGAGAGAGGTATGGCAATCATTAAAGCAGCTCGTCCAGGTGGATCGTTGAAGCGGCTTATCCAGTATGTAACGCGCCGCGAAAAGACAGACGAACGGCTGCTGGCTGGCGTACAATGTGATCCACAAAACGCGTATGATGACATGATGATCACCAAAGAAATGTTCCATAAGACGGGCGGCCGTCAATATAAGCATTTCATTTATTCCTTTCCGCCCGGCGAAAAAATTACACCAGAACAGGTGAGGGATAATGCGCTTAAGCTGATTACAGAAACACCTGCCTTGGAAGGGTATCAGGCATTGATTGCCGTACATCGGGACAGGAAGCACATCCACGCTCATATTGTCGTAAATTCTGTGAGTTGGAATACGGGAAAAAAACTGCAATGGAACAAAAGTGATTTGTCCGGCCTGAAAGAACGATGCAATGCCTTGTCGCAAAGCCAGGGACTTTCGGTTCCAGAAAAAGGGAATGTTCTGTCAGCCTGGGATAAGGATAAATATCAGACCTTAAAGAAAGGTGAAAAAAATAAGGCGCAAAGTTGGTACATGGCAATCGCCAATGAGGTAATCCAGGCGCAACGTACATCGACGTCACGACAGGAATTCATGCAGGCATTGAAGGAAAAAGGGATTACGACCTATTGGTCTGACAAGCGCAAGTATATTACCTTTGAAGACAAGGACGGGCATAAAGTCAGGAACAACAATCTGGAGAAAACGTTGAAGATTTCTTGTTCAAAAGATGCATTGAACGACCAATTCAAGTACAACAGTCGCCAATCTGTTGACAAGACATGGACAGGAAGTCAGACAACCGTCTGCACAAATGAAGCCACTTCGACGGCAAATAAAAACCATCCTGGCGTCCATCGCGCGCCCCAAATCATGGATGGTCTCTCCAATCTGGCTCATGCAGTCGGCAGCCAGTTGACGACCCCTCAGGGCAGACTGGGGACACCAGGAGTCAAGGACGGCGAACCAGCTCCCCGCTTTACAGGAGACCTGGAAAAATACAAGCGGGAATTGGCGAAAAAAGAACGGGAACGCAGTCAGGATGAATGGGCCATGGGTATGCGCCAATCTTTCGGAGGTAGTGTGCCGATGGTAGATAGCCAGGAGAATACGCCAGACACTACTAAAGGAACAGTCTCTGCTCCATATAGTCAGGCTGCCTCCCCTATGAATGAGACTGTGATTCCGAAACCACAGCGTGAATCTAAACGGCATTATATTAAAAACAGGAAAAGAGGTGATAGTAGAGATAGAAGTCGGGGAATGAGACGATAGAAGAGGGGTAATAACGTCATCGAAATCTTAGCGAATGAACAGGTCTTTTGGTATGATTCGGAGAGTTATACGCGGTATCTGGCGTCTCCTGATAATATCCAAGAATATAAGGAAAAAATAATAAATGAAAACATATATATTGATACATATATAGTTGTTAAATGGTTTGGAGCACTGATTTATATTAGCGCTCAGAAAGGAAGGTAATGATAATGTCTCATCAATTTACAATTGCTCATGTATCGTCGAATTTTTTGAAGCAGGATAAAGAACATCCATCAAAGGCATTGCCATTCAGAGTAGGTATAGATGATATTGGGAGTGATGTATATAACGAATTAAAGAAATGGGTTGACGATCGAGCTGAATTTGATGGTTTTGCAAACGGCTTTTTATATCGTGCATTTAATGCCCTTGACCATTTTGCCGGTGTATCGGGTGATGCAGTGCCTATAATAACCAACGGAATCGATGCTATGGCCGGTCTGGAGATTGCCATAAATATGTGGAATGAAATTAATTATCCGGATCCGCATCGAATGGATGAACTTAAGGCTTTTTTTGAGCGCCATAAGAATGAAAAAAAGATAATTTTTTGATGCTGTTTTTTTGAATTAATTATTCGTATATAGAAATAAATATTCTACAATGCAATCTACAAGGAACTACACATACACATACACATGTGTATGTGTATATAAATGGAATGGCTTAATTAAGCCATTCCATTTATTAAATATAGTGCTTGTAAAAATAAAGACAAGGTCGTGGTAATAAAAAATCATTTTGGTTTTATATACAAAAATCTATTGACAAGCGAGTAAAACGAGTGTATAATTATTAATTAATCAGATAGGCACCTAACGGGTTCGTTTGCTTTTCCCTAAGCCGAGAAGGGCCGGCGGAGAATCACCGGTACCGCTCGGCAAAAGCCTGGCAAAAAATAAGTCCAGCAGCTCGCCAATTGTGCCGGCTTGTCTGTGTACGCCCTGCTGGTGGATCTCGGGAAAGAGGTTCGCGAAGGCAGGGCGACCAGGCAAGTCAGGGCCTGGGAGTTTCCCGGGGCCCTCACAATCAATGTACGCCGGTGAGTTGAAATAAGTAAGGCTTTATCATTCTGAGGACTGCGGAGACGCTCACAATCAATGTACGCCGGTGAGTTGAAATATGTACTGTTCATCTTTATTGGCACTCATATTGAAATCGCAATCTGTACAAAAATAATGAAGCCTGATAAAAATAAGTTCAGCAGGAGTATCTCCTGAAATCTATGAAAAATGGTGCCAAAATAAAAATGGGGCAAGCTTTCGGGCTTGCTCTCTTTTATTTTATGGCTGAGGAGATGATTCAATGATTTATATTACCGGTGACATTCACGCCAATCCGAAAAGATTGGGGATGAATGCATTGGCTCAGCGCGGGATTCATATGAATCCGGAGGATTATATCATCATTTGCGGTGATTTCGGAATCCCCTGGGTCGGTGAATCGGATGAAACAGATCATAAGTGGCTGGAATGGCTGGCCCAGCTGTCGTATACGGTCCTGTTCGTTGATGGGAACCATGAAAACTTTGACCAGCTCTGCCGCTATCCGGTGAAAAATTGGTCCGGCGGCCGGGTCCATGAACTTCGGCCCAATCTCTACCATTTGCTGCGCGGCGAAGTCTTTACCATCGAAGGCCAGACCTTTTTCACCTTCGGCGGCGCCAAGTCGACAGACAAGGCCCTCCGCTGGCCTAGCGTCTCCTGGTGGCTCCAGGAAGAGGCATCGGCAGACAACTTCGACAATGCCGCCAAGAACCTGACGGCCCATGATTTCACCGTCGATTACGTCATCACTCATACGGCGCCGGCCCGCTTTGTCGACCAGGTGCCCAATATGAGCCAATGGATTGAAGGCTGCAAGACGTCCCAGCTCCTGAGCGGCCTGGAAGAACTGATGACCTATAAGAAATGGTACTTCGGCCATTTCCATGTCGATTACATCAGGGACGACTCCGTGGCCGCATGGATATATCAGGACATCGTGCCAATTGAGAAAAAGTGATTTCGCCACAATATAATTTACGAATCATGACTTGTCGTCTGTGCGGCAAGTCATTTTTTATTGTCAAAAGAGTCCTAACGAAGAAAAAAAGCCTTAACTTCTGGGGTTGCTTTTGGCGCAAGAGCGTAACATGGGGCCAGGACTCCGGCAAGGGTAAAGTGTACAGCGCGCTGCCCTTGCCTGCGTCCTAGCCCCATGTTTTCGTTTGCGCGTAAAAGCAAGAACCAAATGGTTCTGGAAAAGATTTCACCCAAAGGAGCGGATGACTATGAAGACCAACGAATGCGCAAAATACACTTACTTGACATTACAGTTATTACCGACCGATAAAGAACGTGAAATGTTGCAAATGACCTGGGACAACTATAAAGAAGCTTGCAATGCCTTTTCACGAACCAAGTATCGGAAACTGGCAAAAAAAGAAAATATCGATGTCTCTGCCTACGAAAAAGAAGCACCGAAATCAGCCCGTGCATTAGCCCAAAGATTGCTTCATGCGGTTTATGAAGACAGTATTAAGCACACGGTGGGAAGAGCCTATGACTACCGGGAATCTGATGAAGCGCTGGCGCTGATTGCTTTTGGCGAGTACGATGAAACGAATGTCCGACATCTTACTATTCCATACTTTCGCAAACCGACTATCAACGTCGATTTTGCTAATAAAGTATGCCGATTGGATTTGGCAAAAAGTTTTCAGACCATTGGCTTTTCACTCCCGGAAGGATTGCCGGAACCGCCAGCATCTTGGGAAGCCCAAAGAGCTTACTTGCAACCGATTTACGGAACATGGTATTTGACACTGATGTTTCCAAATCCGATGGCTGAGATAGATGTCAGGCCGGATGTCCATATTGTTGGCATCGACCGTGGAGAAATCAATATTGCTACGACTTACTCAAGAGATAAAGGAGCTCACAGGTATAAATCAAAAGATTACTCCCAACCTTGTAAGGGCGGCACAAAAGACGATTACCACAAGAATCTTTTTGCAAAAGATGTCCGTGTTGCCAATGACATTGTAGAGAGCGAACCTTCTGGTACGATTTTCATCTTAGAAGATTTGCACTTCAAGAAGTTGCGAAAAGGTTGGTCCTATCGTAATTTCAGTGACGTATTCATCTATCTCGCGGCCTTGCACCATCAATACGTCTACTTCTGCGATCCGAGAAATACCAGCCGGACCTGTCCCAAATGTGGAGAAGTCGTGAATACAACACGCGATAGCAAGAAGCATCGATTCATCTGCCATCATTGCGGTTACGGCGAAAACGAATATGTAAATGATGATGAAAATGCAGCTGAAAATATTTACCTTCGTGGCCGGAAATTACTTTTAGCAGAAACTAAGAAATAATTTTATAAGGTTAGTCAGCCTGTTTACGGACGGGCTGACTAACCGTCGTTACGATGTTTGAAAAAAATTTGAGATGTTTTGGAAAATATATTTAGAAAAACAGAAAAAACAAAATGAAATTAAATGATAAAAGATAAAGAATATTTCTACTGCAATGGCATGGGATAGGCATTTGTTAGATTTTAACTATTCCGGATTGTGTTAAGATTAACCCTAGAGCAAATCGACACAGAATTGTCTGTAGAATATGAAAGCAGGGATATGGGGGGGGGGAACGCCAAGACAAGCGAATCTTACAATACCAATGTGGCACTGTAAAGTTTGTTTGTCGCTGGATAAAGAAGATATAACCAAAAGAACTTGTGAGAGATAAACAGTTGCGATTGGATTCCTGTGACAAGTGATAAAACATCCCCTGTACAGTTTGTACAGGTATGACGGAATCATTAACGAACAGCCTGCTGGGGGCACTTGACAAAAACGGTACAAACACTGGGCATTTTGTAAAAATATGGCGACTTGGGAGTGCAGACAGAGCGGTAGCTTGCTGCCACTAGTCATGGCCTTCTTTTAACTATACAAAGATGTGTATTCATAATATAATTATAATAAAAAATATGATTATAATTTTTCGGTGGTGTAATAATGAGGCAAAAAATAGTGGTTCCGGAAGCGCCTATATTGGTTGAATCTACCCGTTCCATCGGGTATTCTTTTGAGGCAGCTCTGGCAGATATTATAGATAACAGTATCAGCGCAGGTGCAGGCAATATTTATGTCGATTTTCAAGCATTACCGGATCCATATGTATGCATTGCAGATGACGGTTGTGGTATGAATCTACTAGAACTTGAAAAAGCCATGCGTTACGGAAGCCAAAGTTCTACAGAGAAGAGAAGCAAAAAGGATTTGGGACGATTTGGATTGGGAATGAAAATGGCATCGCTTTCTCAATGCAGAAGGGTAACAGTAATCAGTAAAAAAGATGGCGAAATTAATGCAGCGGCGTGGGATCTTGATTATATTGCTTCTACTCAGAACTGGTCATTGCAGTTGTATTCAGAAAATGAAGTGAAAAACTATCCGGGAATTGAATATTTGCAGTATGTAAACACTGGAACAGTGGTGGTATGGCAGAATTTTGACCGGTTGAAACAGGAATCTGATAATTTCAGTAGAGCCTTCAATGACAGACTGGTCCTGACCAAGAAACATGTATCGCTGGTATTTCACCGGTACCTGAACGGCGATGTCGGAGTGAGAAATTATATCAAAATTTGTTTTAATGGAGATGAAATTCATGGCATCGATCCGTTTCTGACCGATAACCCGGCCACTCAACCATTAAGTGAACAACAGATTAGAATTGATAATGAGATTATTACAGTAAAACCGTATGTCCTACCTCTTGTCAGTAAACTGACTGCCAAAGAAAGGAAGGCACGAGCAGAAAACAGTGAACTTCGTTTGAAGCAGGGGTTTTATATTTATCGGAATAAACGGCTGATTGTCTGGGGAACATGGTTCAGACTCATCAAACAGAATGAATTGGGCAAACTGGCAATGGTACGGGTTGACATTCCCAATACACTGGATTCCATATGGGAAATTGACATTCGAAAATCCAAAGCAAATCTTCCTTACATGATCAAAAAAAATCTGGCCAATATTGTTCTGCGTTCTGTGGAAAAAAGTGAAAAAGTATATCGATACAGAGGACGCAAGGTAAAAGATGATAATATAATCCATACATGGGATGTAATCCAAAATCGCGGGAAATATGAGTATAAGATCAATAGAAACATGCCCATATTAAAAAATCTGGAAGAATCAATGGATGAGGACCAGATTAACCTGCTGGAATCTTATTTAAATCTTGTTGAAGAGACATTTCCTTTTGGTGATGTTTACTGCAGAGCGGCTCAAAACGAAATGAACTTGGAAAAAAAGAACAACAACGATGAGGAAGAAGCTTTTCAGCTGGCTGAAAATACTGTTCAGCAACTGATGCAAATCCATGGAAACGTGAAGGAATTCATTGAATCAATGAAAATAATGGAACCGTTTTCCAATTATCCTGATGTGGTTACCAGAATAAAAGAGGAGTATGGAAATGAATGAAAAGCAAAAGAAAGTTTCAAATTTGGTTATAATGCAACTGGCTGAAAGAGAAAACGTGGAATCGGCAGAAATTATGAAATTCATTAATTTATTTGCTTCACTCAACCCCATGACTGACATCGAAAAAAAGGCAGTACTGAAAGATGTCGAGTCAAAGATTCAAATCAATATAGAGAAGGGAATTATAATAACAGAACATAGTCATCTACCCTGGTACAACAGTGCAAAAAGTAATATTGATCCCAAATTCTGGAATCGTTATAAACTTTATCTGAGACAACAGGGATGGAACAATGCGGTGCTGAATGAAATGGATGACGCCACGGATGCTGTCATGGATCTTTTGGGGAATCCATGCCAAAAAGAAGGATTCAACAGACGAGGTCTTTGTATTGGGGAAGTGCAGTCGGGGAAAACGTCAAACTATATTGCATTGATCAACAAGGCTGCTGACGCAGGATATAAAGTGATTATCCTTCTTACCGGTGTTATGGAAAAACTTCGTGCACAGACACAGGAACGGGTTGATTTGGGATTTACCGGGACTGACAGTGAGGCTTTTCTCAAACATCGAAAAGGTTTTGAAGGAAAAGTCGGAGTCGGAAAATACGACAATAAGGTTATTGCTTGGTCAGTAACCAGTAAATCATCTGATTTTAAACAAAAAACAGCATCCAGTCTGATACCGCACCTGGACAAAATCAGTGTTCCCATAATTTTTGTCATGAAAAAGAATCGGTCTGTTCTGCAAAATTTGAGCCAGTGGCTTGAATTGGCTGATGCAGGAGTAATAAATGTACCCATGCTCCTCATTGATGATGAAGCAGATAACGCTTCCATTAATACTCATAATGCAGATACAGATCCGACCGCCATAAACAAAGCCATCCGCGAATTATTGAACAAGTTTTCAAAATCCAATTATCTTGGATTTACGGCTACTCCGTATGCCAATATTTTCATTGATCCGGAAACAGAGGATGATATGTACAATGAAGATCTGTTCCCCAGAGATTTTATCTATTGTCTGCCTTCACCATCCAATTACATTGGTCCAGATGCCGTTTTTACAAGTGACGGAAAATATCGGACAATGCTTAACAATAATGATGATTGTGAAGACTATGTTCCCATGAAACATAAAAAAGACTTTTTTCCGAGTCCTCAGATACCGAAAAGTTTGGAAACAGCCATTTGTTCCTTTATGCTGATTAACGTAATCAGAGATTTAAGAAGAAATCAAAAAGCTCACAGGACCATGATGATTAATCTTTCCAGATTTATTGCTGTTCAGGATCGGGTAAGAAAACAAGTATCCAGCTTGGTTAAAGCTTATCAGGATGCCATACAAAACTATTATATGTGTGGAACCAAAGCTCTCCGGTATCCGGAATTTCAGAACCTGAAACGGGTTTTTGACCAGTTTTTCAGCCACTGCCTTCATGAGGACGGATCCACGTTGATCACTTGGGATGAAGTACAAAAGAACTTGAAGAATGCCGTCATGCCCATTAATGTTGCTTCTGTAAATGGAGGCAATGCTGTACGTATTCTCAATTATGAAAACTATGCAGATACCGGCCTGCGACTGATTGCTGTAGGAGGTTTGAGCCTTTCCCGTGGACTGACACTGGAGGGATTGTGTGTAAGCTATTTTCATCGTAATTCCAAAATGTATGATACTCTCATGCAAATGGGAAGATGGTTTGGATATCGCAGCGGGTATGATGATCTCTGTCAGATCTGGATGCCGGATACGGCCATTGACTGGTATCGACAGATTACTGAAGCTACTGACGAACTAAAGGAAAAAATTCAGATGATGCGTGATCAGAATAAGACTCCCCAGGAATTTGGATTGTGCGTGAGACAGGATAAAGGTGCCTTACTGGTTACCGCCCGCAACAAGATGAAAAGTGCCAAGACTTATGTGCAGGCAATCAATTTAAGCGGTTCTGTAATTGAAACAGCTTATCTACCCAGCAGAAAAAGTGAAAATCAGGCAAACCTGAAAGCAACTGACAAGTTTTTAAAGAATTTGAAGTCGAACTATGAGCAGGCAGATAACAATGATTTGTTTCTGAAAGAGAACATTCAATTTTTAAATGTAGATTGGCAATTTATACAGCAGTACTTGCGAGAGTACCATTGCCACAATGCCAACAGAATATTTAAAAATGAGGACATTGAGAAAGCTCTGTTTTCTGAACAGAAAAAATATGCAAATTGGGATGTCGCCATTGCATCTGGCCGGGGTGACGAGAGAATTCTGGCAGATTTGCGTATAAAGCCGGTTATAAGAACTTTCCGATACAATAGAGCTATTCGGGCTCTGCAGATTTCCGGATCAAATGCTCGTCTTGGTACGCAAAACATGTCTGCAGCTGGTCTTACCAAGAAACAGGTAGAAGAAGTGAAGAAAAAATTCAGCAAGGAGAAAAGTCTGAGCGGTACGAGCTATTTTCGGGCCGGAATCGAGCGGAATCCTCTGCTGATTATTTATCCGGTAATTTTGAAAGCAGGAAAAGAAAAAATGGATAAAGAAACTCAGGAAATTTTGGATTATTATAAGGATTCGAATGCTCCTTTGATTGGTCTTGCCATAGGGATTCCACTGATGAAGAATGTAGAGTCGATTGTGCGTACCTATAAAATGAATGCAGTAATGCAGAAGGAAATCTTTGGCATGGATGAAAACGACAATGATTTTGATGAAGATGAATATGAAAGTGAAAGGTAATTTTTGAGAGAAAATATAAATGAAATATACTGGTGATGTTTTTAAAAAATTTAATAATGACAAATACAGCAGAGTGGATGCACTACATAAACTGGACTTCTTTTACGGAAAAGACGAAAAAGGTAATGCGTCTCTTCTTCTTCAGACATCATGCAAAGTAGAGGTGCTTCCATCCACGAACTGTATTGTTGTTGAAGCTGGATGGCGAAAAAAAGACAAGACATGGACTATATCCTTCAACTTGAAACAGGCGGACCTTATGAATATTTTTGTCTGTTTTTGCGAAGACATAGTAGAAAGCTCAAGAGGTATCGATGACGAACGGACTGGTGTGCGATTCGTTGAAAACCGTTATTTGGAATGGAGACATCTGCTTTCTGCAGGCCAATCAGATTATTTAAGTATGGCTGCTATTAAAGGTCTTTTGGGTGAAATGAAATTCTGTCTGGATGTTCTTATACCTGCCTGCGGTGTAAAAAATGCAGTATTATCCTGGCAGGGCCCTTTGAAAAAAGATCAGGATTTTGTCCTTGAAGATACCTGGTATGAAATAAAGACGCTGTCTCCCGGCAGCATCGATGTGGCCATTTCATCCGTTGAACAGTTGGATAACCCTGCTGAGGGCCATCTGGTGATACAGACAGCTGAAAGAACGACGATTACCAGTTCTGTTGGGATAACTTTGAATGAAGCTTTTGAGAAGCTGGATAATTTGTTAAAAGAGTATCCTCAGACTAGGAGAATCATGCGGGGAAATCTGATTTCAATGGGATATGTTTCAGTTCCCTACTATGATCAATTCAAATTTGTGTTTTATGAAAGATGGAGTTACAGGGTGGGGCGGGATTTTCCGGCACTCAGAAGAAAACAGTTGCCGGAAGCCGTTTCAGAAGTGAAGTACAGATTGATGCTGGCACAGCTGAATGATTTTAAGGAATAGGGGACTTCGCAATGGATAAAGAAATTGCAGCATATAAAAATAATTTAATGTCCGATATTCATTTACTAGCCGAACAAAATGAGAACATGCCGAGGGAAGAATTCATCGCTCAAATTACATCAAATTTAATAAATGCGGAAGAATTTCTGGAATTTATTCCTCTCCAGTTTGAAAGTATAGGAAGCAGAAATTCAAAAATTCAAATAGATGGATACTATTATGATAACTTGGAAAATTGTTTGGCTTTGTTCATTTGTGATTTTGTGGAAAGTGATGAAATTGAAAAACTGACCAATACAGATGCTGTAAATCTTTTCAAGAAAGAACAAAATTTTATTGTCAATTCCATGAATGGGTTTATTCTGGAAAGAGGTGAACCCAGCACTCAGGGATATGATTTGGCCTATGACATTTCCAACCGGTTTAAAAATGTGGATAAATACAGAATGTATATAATATCCAATCGACTTATGAGTACCCGGGTTCGTAAATTTGAAAACAGTATTCTGTGTGGAAAAGAATGTGAATATACGATTTGGGATATAGGACGTCTGCATGAATTGGAAAAGTCTAGAAGCGGAAGAGAGGAAGTTGAAATACATCTGGCGGATTTTGGTGTGGAGGGAATTCCATGTCTGAAAGCAGGTCAAAGCAGTGAGTATACTGCTTTTCTATGCAATATTCCAGGAAAAATTCTGGCTGAATTATACAATGAGTATGGAGGCCGACTTTTAGAGGGAAATGTGCGTTCTTTTTTGTCAACCAGAGGGAAAATTAACAAGCAGATCAGAAATACCATTCTGAATGAACCAAAAAAATTTTTTGCCTATAATAATGGCATTGCTGCAACCGCTTCTGATGTAAAAACAAAAATGACAATCAATGGGCTGATTCTGACAGATATCCGGGATTTACAGATTGTAAATGGTGGGCAGACTACAGCATCTCTGGCTAATGCACTGGTTAAAGACAAGGATCGGGCAAACGATTTGAGAGATATTTATGTTCCCATGAAGCTTTCAGTTGTCGAGCCGGAAACTGCAGCCAGATTGATTCCGGATATTGCCAGATATGCCAACAGTCAGAATAAAGTCAGCGAAGCAGATTTCTTTTCCAATTCGCCTTTCCATATTCAAATGGAACAGATTTCCAGAAAACTGCTTGCCCCTGCTGTCAATGGCAATCAGTATGGTACGCACTGGTATTATGAACGGGCCAGAGGACAGTACAGACAGGAAACTGCCAGAATGACTCCTGTACAGAAAAAAAGGTTTGAGAAAGAAAACCCCAAAAAACAAGTTATAACTAAAACGGATATGGCCAAGTTTTACAATATTTACAGGATGATGCCAGATGTCGTTTCTACAGGAGCTCAGAAAAATTTCATTAAATTTGCAGGATGGGCAGCTGAACAGTGGGAAAAAGACAAAAATCAGTTCAATGAACAATTTTACAGAAGTGTTGTCGCAATGGATATTCTTTTTCATTCCATTGATGGCATCGTAAAAAGGGCTTCCTGGTATGATGGTGGTTACAAAGCGCAGGTAAACACATATACTTTATCGTGGCTTTTCTGGCTGATACACCAGCAGTATCCCGACAAGGAAATGGATTTGAAGAAAATATGGCAGAAACAGGAAATTTCCCGGACAACAGAAAAACAACTGGAGGAATTGGCCAAAGAATGCTATGTGTTTCTTACGGATCCTGAACGTGGCGTACAGAATGTGACGGAATGGGCTAAAAAAGCCGAATGCTGGGAAAAAATGAAGAAAAAATCATTTGCTCTTCATAGTGAATTTATAGATGAACTGATTGATACTGAAGTTGTAAAGCAGGAACGACACGAAGCCAAAAAGGAACAAAAAGAAATCAATAAAGTAAATGCCATGATTGCAGTAGTCCAGTATGGTATTCAAAAATGGGAAAAAGTACTGGAATGGACCCGTGTCAATCCGATACTGACACCAAAAGAAACTTCCATACTGATGAATTGCGTAAAGGCACTGAAAAAAGGGAAAAACCCTTCGGACAGACAGAGTGTCTGCCTTATGGAAATTCTGGATAAAGCTAGAAACGAGAGTTATCCGGAATGACGGGTAACCGGGAATGAAGTTCTTTTATGAGATTTGTCATGAGATTCACAAAATCATGTTCGATTTCGCATTCCCACAATACAATGACATTCCATCCGGACTCTGTAAGCAGTTTATGATTCTTTTGATCGTTTTTAACGTTTGCCGTAAATTTTTTTTGCCAGAATTCCTGATGAGAGGAGGGAGTGGTGGCATATTTGCATCCAGGATGACGGTGCCAGAAACAGCCGTTGATGAAAATAACAGTTTTGTACTTTGAAAGTACGATATCAGGTTTCCCCGGCAGTGATTTTACATTCTTTCTGTATCTGAAGCCTTGAGAGAAAAGATATTTGCGCACTTTTATTTCGATGGATGTATCATGGGATTTTATTTTTGACATGTTTTTGCTTCTTTTTTCTTTTGAAATTTTGTCCATAGCGAAACTCCTTTAACAGAAATTTGTTCAATTGTTACGAATTATATTTACTAGATGCATTTTTTTTGATATAATCAATATTTAAGTATGGTGGAAAGGAGGGTATTGCAATGACCAGATATCTGGACCTTTTTGCGGGTGCAGGCGGATTGTCTGAAGGTTTTAAAATGGCGGGATTTGATCCGGTTGCCCATGTGGAAATGGACCGGGCCGCTTGCAATACTCTAAGGACCAGAGTTGCATATTACTGGTTGAAAGAACATAATATGCTGTCTGTGTATAATTCTTACCTGAAAGGAGAAATTACCCGCAAAAGCTTTTATAAGCAGATTCCTGATGAAGAATTGGGTTCTGTTTTACAATACACCATTTCTCGGGAGAATATCCAAGAAATTTTTGCTGTTGTCCATAATCGACTGCAGGGAGAAAAACTTGATTTGATAATTGGCGGTCCTCCCTGTCAGGCATATTCTATTGCAGGTAGATCAAGAAGTTATGATCACATGGTGGGTGATGCAAGAAACTATCTTTACAAACTTTATGCAGAGTTTTTGAGAGAGTTTCAGCCTCAGTATTTCGTATTTGAAAATGTTATGGGATTGCTGTCAGCCAAAGAAAAAAATGGAGAACGCTATTTTGACAAGATGCGCATACTGTTTAAAGAATATGGATATACAACAGAGTACAGAATGCTGAATGCCCATGATTATGGCGTACTGCAAAACAGAAAAAGGCTCATTCTGATTGGAAAGCTAAATGGTGAAGCTGGATTTTATCCTCTGATACCCAAAACGGATACAAGCGAATACAAGGTGCATGACATTCTGGATGATTTGCCGTTTATCCATTCTGGCGAAGGCATCCAAGGACCAGTGCCAACCAAAAATCACGCCAGTTCCTATCTTTTTAAAGTAAAAATAAAGGAATACCAGATGGAGCCGGTTACACAGCATTATTCCCGCCCCAACAATGAGCAGGATTTGAAGATTTACCGCATTGCCGTACAGAAATGGAATGAATCTCATGAGCGGCTCAGTTATGATGAATTGCCGGATGATTTGCGGTCCCATAAAAATATTACTGCATTTTTGGACAGATTTAAAGTTGTTGCCGGAGATTTGCCTTTTGCGCATACGGTGGTGGCTCATCTTTCGAAGGACGGGCATTACTATATTCATCCTGACATCAGACAAAACCGGTCATTGACACCGCGCGAGGCAGCAAGAATTCAGACTTTTCCCGACAATTACTATTTCGAAGGAAGTAGTGAAAGAGGTTCTCGAACACAGGCATATAAACAGATTGGCAATGCCGTGCCCGTCTATTTTGCCTACAGCATTGCACAAGCCATGAATTCCTGTTTTAAAAATCCGACAGGATACCGGAAGGATATGGCAGGCTGCCCGGAAGCCAGAAGATAATCCTTTTCAAGTTAATAATAATGAAATGTGTTTTAAAGGTTCGACTTTTCATAAGTCGAACCTTTTCTGTTTGGCGCCGAATAGGTATGATAAAGGGAATATAACATAAAATAGCCCCATGATTAGTTGTGATTCAACCTATTGGCCTAGTGGTAAAATAAATGAAAGTTTCCTGGCAAATGGATTATTTCTAGGCATTTGGGCATAATGAACATGAAATCAGATCTTCAATCCATACCTGTCTAATACACGGTTAAGTGTAGGACGGCTGATGCCAAGTTCCTTGGCCATTTTTACTTTGGTGATCTTGCGGACTTTGTAATCATCAAACAGCTTGCGGAGCTTATCTTCATCGATTTTTAAAGGGGGCTTCCCTTTGTATTTACCGGCCTTCTTTGCAATGGCAATGCCTTCCGCCTGCCGTTTCCGGATGGTGAGGCGTTCTTGTTCGGCCATCGCCGACAGCACTTCAATCAGGATATTGTTTACCACATCGATGACCCACTCCTGATTTTGCGGAACGTTAATATTGGTTGTCGGCAAGTCCAGGATACGGACCCGGATATGATGCTCCTTGTAATAGCGTAATTCCTCCTTAATCGCCTCTTTATTGCGTCCTAACCGGTCCAATGACATAACTACCAGTGTGTCACCGGGGCGGAGCATATGCGTCTTCATAGCCTGATATTCAGGCCGGTCCATGTTCTTGCCTGACTGCTGTTCCGTGATGATGTCATGGTCGTTGGCACCATCTTTTTTGAATGCCTCTATTTGCCGTGCAAGGTTCTGCGACTTGGAAGATACCCTTGCATAATAGTACGTCCTTTTATCCATAATTTTACTCCATTTAGTAAAAATGAAATATGACAATTTAATTTACATATTGTAAATGTATATTTGATTTTAATTTTACTATAATGAGAGCTGTTTTACAATGAAATGAATGTAAAATTAAGGTACACTCTAAATTTCCTTTTGCCGACATCATATCCAGATTCAGCTGAATAAGAAGTTGATTTTTTTAGTCCAACTTATTTCTTTTTTTGCTTCTTGGGGTATAATTAAAGCAAAAGACGTACTGCGGCCGGGGAGGGATGTTAGTAATGCGTGATGATAATGTTAAGAAATCAATGCGATGCGAAAATAAATTCGAAAATAATAATGAGTTGATTCCGCCCGGCTGGGAGTACGAAAAAAGCGTCCGGGATTACAACTCAGATATTTTGAGCCATGAACAACAAGGGATACAACGAGGAATGAAGACGTTGGGAAGGTTGATTCAACTACTGCTCAAAGAGAATAGGAAAGATGACATTGAGCAGGTGGTAAAAGACGAGGAATATCGAGATGCACTGTTACAAACGTATCATCTGTTGTAAATCATACGAGCTTAATTAACGGAATAATGATAGTTTCGCTGTATTACTCATTTCCCCGTAAACATCTTTCTTGTAGCGGTATAATGGCTGATGATTGATTAGCGGGCGACAATGTTTGCAGGCGGGAATATAGCCGTTGGTAGCAGGTTTTTGTACTGGCTGTTACAAAAAAACTGCATACTCAGCAACCACTTTACTTCATCTCCATATTTGATTTATTCGAGATATAGCAAAGTATAAAAATGCACATCAATGCATGAAACTGATAAATAAGCCCCCATAAAAAGCCCCCATAAATATAAAAAAGCGGTTCCTGGATTCCCAGAAACCGCTTTAAATTTGGAGCCACTAATAGGATTCGAACCTACGACCCTCTCATTACGAATGAGATGCTCTGCCAGCTGAGCTATAGTGGCAAGTACTCTTATATTATATTCACGAGCCCTATAGTTGTCAACACTTTTTTTAAACTTTTCTGATTTTTTTTGAAGAGACACTTATGGCGTGCGGAAACAGCCCTGCCGGGGAAGGAGGACCTGGCAGGGCTGTTTCCGTGATGATTGTGAAAGGGTTTCAGGTTGTAGTTGTGAGGTGGTTCTACTGGCTTATTTATATTATATAATAACATTATAGGGATTTTCTCGAATTGGGGGACTAACTACGGATTTCTTGTTACTAACATCGATATACAGGGACGAATGGAAATTATTTCAAGTTTTTTTGGAAAATGTGTTGACAAGATGGAAGAGGTCTGGTAAGATATACAAGTCGTCGCGATGAGGTGATGACACGATGACCTTTGAAAACTGAACAATGAACTGAATGAACGCCAGAG
>OIWT01001020.1_pt1 | contig 35830 bp, 34 predicted proteins | sample 1587701 | NCBI WGS metagenome assembly OIWT01 (sample SAMEA3888904, study PRJEB22519) | human gut metagenome | biome: human gut; feature: human-associated habitat; material: faeces | place: Denmark | collected 2009 | reverse complement strand
GAGCCTCCGCTATGTCTATGATCTTTTCGTTCAGGCGGTTGCGCAGACGCTCCACTCTGAGGCTCTCCTCCAGTTCGGAGATCCGCGACTTCAGAGACTCCAGCTCTTCCTGCTCCTTTGACTTCTTTGCTTCCATGATTCTTCGGGGTGATCCTTTCCCGTTCTCCGCATCAAAGATAGCAATCCACTCGTACATCTGGGTCACGCTTACCGGGAAAAGCTGCATTTTCGCCATCTTATGGGGGCTAAGACCTGTCTTTTGGTGGAAGTCTATCACCTGTTGATAGTACTTCTTTTGTAATTCTGAGCGTAATTTCATGATGATTGTCTCTTTTTTTGAGTCAACCATTTTCAGTCCAATACAAATCCATCGCGGAGACCAGGCGGTACGGGGAAGGCCGGGTTTGCCGTACAAATTCCCTATTAGCATGTATTTGGCCGCCGAAACCCGGCTCTGGCCGGATTTGGGCTGGCAGACGATTTTCTCCGCTGAAACGACCTTCTGCCGGACAAATCACCCTCAAACGAACTTTTCTCCGGCAGAACGTCATTTGGCCGGACAAAAGTCAGCGACTTCCTTCAACTTCGGTTCGGAGACGGCCTTTTGCTGAACAGAATGCATCAGCGAGATTGGCCCGTGCGCATCGCGATGTTCCACGCGCCGGAGGATGTTCCACGGATGTCCGCCATCGCCACGCACACGCCGCCACATCACCTCGCCGCCGCGCATGGCGTCCGCCTCTGCCAGGTGTGAGCCTTTTCCGGCGTTTCCGCTCACACCTGGACTGTCCGTCTGTCCTGTACCGCTCTCTGCGGCGTCCGCCTTTGCCAGGTGTGAGCCTTTTCCGGCGTTTCCGCTCGCACCTGAGCGGCACTTCGCGAGGCAGCCCAGCAGAACCCAGCAGCCCAGCAGAACCGGCAGCCAGGAACCGTAGCCCCGCATCCCAGCAGGCCGCAGACTAGCAGACGAAGAAAGGGGCTATAAGATTACTGAATCTCGACTTCCGGAGCGCAGCGCTTCCTGTACTCGGTGGCCGTGATTCCTTCGGCCTTCTTGAAATTGCGGGAGAAGACTGCGATTTCGGAGTAGCCGACAGCGGAGGCGACATCACTAATCTGCATCTGTGGATTTGCCTCCATCAGGCGTTTGGCCTCCCCGATACGGAGGCGGTTGATCCACGAGTTGAAGTTGACTCCGAGATAGTGGTTGAGGTAGTATGAGAGCTGGGGGCCGCTTATCCCCATCTGGTCCGCCACGTCGGAGAGGGCGAGTCCCTCTTTGAGATATGGTTTGTCTTTGGAGCTCAGCCACCTCTTCATCGCGCTTTCTACCATTTCCGCGCGGAGCGGTGCCTCCTTTTCTGCTTCTGCTTCTTCGGCAACATCAAAGCCGGCCATTTTCTGTCCGGTGCTCATAAGAAGCGGTTCCATGTTGAACACCATGATGACATTCAGCAGTTTCAAAACGGCGCGCAGGCTTATGCACACTATACTGAGCGTCTCGCCGAAGAGAAACATGTTCAAGGTGGTGACGATGATGTAGGCGCCGTATATCGTGAAGAACTGTCTGACTTGGCCGATCTTTATCGCATCATCTCCGGAGAAGAAGTTGACGACATTGAGCGAGAACCGCCTTGCAGCCATCGCGATCAGGACGAGACTGCCGAGTATCGCAAGAAGCAGAAGGATGTGCGCGGCTATGGTCAGTGCGGCATACCAGCCGGTGCGGCAGTAGTGCGTGAACGGGGCCGGTGTGCCGCCGTGTCCTGCCAGGAACGTCGCGAATCCTCCCAAGAAGAGCAGCATCAGCACGCCAAGCGGATATGTCCCCCATCTGAGGAAGCGCCTGTATGCGGTGTGTTCATGGAGGAGCATCAAGGTTGCGGATGTCAAGAAGAAAACCTGACACCAGTAGGCGGCCGGCAATGCGAAAGAGTTCTGGAATCCGTTGCCTATCCCCCTAAAAATCACATACAGCATCACCGCGTCTATGAGGACGTCGATGAATGCTGTATATGCAAGGTATTGCTTGATGGTCCGATAGAGTTTGCTCTCCGTGCCCTGGAAAGGCTTGAGCGTGAGCAGCAGGACGCCAAGAGTCAGGCTGATGCCGCCGTTTATGAGGTATGTGGCTGTCTGGACGTCAAGCATGAGTCGAGCGGAGCTATCCGAGGAAGCCGAGCAGGATACCTGCGGCCACGGCTGAACCGATTACGCCGGCCACATTAGGGGCCATGGCATGGGTGAGCAAGTGGTTGGACGGGTCAGCCTCGAGACCGACGACTTCGGATACTCTGGCTGCGTCAGGTACGGCTGACACGCCGGCGTTGCCGATGAGAGGGTTGATCTTCTTGCCTTCCGGCAGGAAGATGTTCATGAGCTTCGCGAAGCAGACGCCTCCGGTGGTGGCGATCACGAACGAGATGAGACCGAGGGCGAAGATCTTGACAGATTTGCCGGTCAGGAACACGTCCGCCTGGGTTGACGCTCCGACGGTGACACCGATGAGCGTGGTCACGACATCGATTAGCGGTCCGCTGGCCGTGGTCGCGAGCCTCTTGGTCACTCCGCTCTCCTTGAGCAGGTTGCCGAAGAAGAGCATGCCGAGGAGCGGAAGTCCTGAAGGCACGATGAAGGCAGTGCATATGAAGCCGATGATAGGGAAGATGATTTTCTCCCTCTGGCTCACGACACGAGGCTTGTTCATCCTGATGAGACGCTCTTTCTTGGTGGTGAGGAGAAGCATTATAGGCTTCTGGATCACAGGGACGAGCGCCATGTATGAGTATGCGGACACGGCGATGGCTCCCATCAGTTCCGGAGCGAGCTTGGAGCTCAGGAAGATGGCCGTAGGGCCGTCCGCGCCTCCGATGATGCCGATGGCGCCGGCCTCGTTAGGAGCGAAACCGAAGACAAGAGCCAGGAGGTATGCGCCGAAAATTCCGAGCTGGGCCGCCGCGCCGATCAATATCAGTCTCGGCTGGGAGATGAGGGCCGAGAAGTCCGTCATCGCTCCGATGCCGAGGAAAATCAGCGGCGGGTACCATCCCTGCCGTACACCCTGATAGAGGATGTTGAGCACCGAACCCTCCTCGTAGATGCTGACATTCATCCCCATAGGAAGAGGGATGTTGCCGATGATCATGCCGAAGCCGATAGGGACAAGCAGGAGAGGCTCCCATTTTTTGACTATGCCGAGGGTGATGAACACGAGACCTATCAGGATCATCACCAGATGCTGCCAGGTGCAGTTGGCGAATCCCGTGAACTCCCAGAACTGCTGCAGGCTGTCAATGACGTTCTCCATCAGCCTATCGTCACTATTTTGGCGTCCTCAAGCACTGAATCACCCTTGGAGACATGAATGGCCGTGACTGTGCCGTCGCACTCGGAGAGGATTTCGTTCTCCATCTTCATCGCCTCGATCACGGCGACTTTCTCTCCGCGCTTCACGGCCTGGCCCTCCTTGACGTCGATGCTGATGATCACGCCCGGAAGAGGTGAGACGATGTCCTTGCCGGCGCCTGACTTGGGTGCTGCCGGAGCGCTCGCCTGGGGTGCCGCAGCTGCGACAGGGGCTGCGCCCTGCACCTGAGCCGCCTGTACTGCCGGGGCTCCGCCTTCCATCTCCACATTGTAGGAGACACCGTTGACTGTGACGCTGGCGTTGTTGCCTTCCACGCCATTGACGGCTACATTGTATTCTTTGCCGTTGATCTTGAATTTGTATTCTTTCATTTCCTGATTTGTTTTCTGAAGTTGAACTGTGCCCCGTTCCAGGCGGAGGCGGCATTGTGCCTTATGGTGATCACGCCGCTCTCCACATCGTGGACATTGTCGTTGAGATAGAGATAGAGGGCCGTCACCGCTGCGATCTCGTCGTCGGAGCCGCATTCGGCCTGGAGCGCGAGGGCTATGGCCGCGGCTACATCCGCATCCGGGGCGCCTTTAGGGGCCTTCGGCTTGCGCTTGAAGCTTATCTTCCCGGAGAATATCGAGCCGGAGAAGTTGTAGATGAAGTACAGGATGACCAGTGCGATGAACACCACGCCCACGCTGATGATAGTGAGCGTCCACCCGTGAGGGTCGGTCTGCAGCATCCTGTCGGAGCCGGCCGTGAGGATACTAAAGAGGGAGGTTGTCATGCTTCTTGGCTGGAATTTCCTGATGCTTGCCGTCGAGCACTTCCAGGGCGCGGATCACGCGGAACCTGGTGTTGCGCGGCTCGATCACATCCTCGATATATCCTCTCTGCGCCGCCTGATATGGGTTGCAGAAGAGGTCGTTGTATTCTTTCTTCTTCTCTTCGGCGAGCGCGGCCTGCTTCTGCGGGTCGGTCTCGGCCTTGAGTTCCTTGCCATAGATGATGCCGACTGCGCCCTCGGCGCCCATCACGGCATAGTTGGCCGACGGCCAGGCGTAGTTGATGTCTCCACGCATCTGCTTGCAGCTCATCACGATGTGTGCGCCGCCGTAGCTCTTGCGCAGGGTTACGGTGACCTTAGGTACCGTGGCTTCTCCGTAGGCGTAGAGGAGTTTGGCCCCGTTGGTGATGATGGCGCCGTACTCCTGCTGGGTTCCGCAGAGGAATCCGGGCACGTCCACCAGGGTCACGAGCGGGATGTTGAACGCGTCGCAGAAGCGGACGAAGCGTGCCGCCTTGCGGGAAGCGTTGATGTCGAGCACACCCGCGAGCACGCGCGGCTGGTTGGCCACGATGCCGACGCTCCTGCCGCCCATGTGGGCGAAGCCGGTGATGATGTTCTTGGCGAAGTCCTTGTGGACCTCGAAGAAGTCGCCGTCGTCGACGATGCTGCCGATGACGCCGTACATGTCGTATGCCTTGTTGGGGTTGTCAGGGATGATGCTGTTGAGCGCGTCATCGACCCTTCCGGCCGGGTCTGAGGTCGGGCGCACGGGCGCCTTCTCCATGTTGTTCTGAGGGATGAATGAGAGCAGGCGGCGGATGTCGGCTATGCCTTCCTCCTCGGATGCCGCGCAGAAGTGCGCCACGCCCGACTTGGTGGCGTGAACGGAGGCTCCTCCGAGCTGCTCCTGGTCCACTGTCTCTCCGGTCACCGACTTCACTACGGACGGGCCGGTGAGGAACATATACGACGTGTTCTCCACCATGAGGGTGAAGTCCGTCAGGGCAGGGGAGTAGACGGCTCCTCCGGCGCAAGGTCCGAAGATGCCGCTGATCTGCGGTACTACGCCGCTGGCGAGGATGTTCCTCTCGAAAATCTCACCGTAGCCGGCGAGGGCGTCGATGCCTTCCTGGATGCGTGCTCCGCCGGAGTCGTTGAGTCCGATTATAGGGGCTCCGACACGGACTGCCATGTCCATCACCTTGCAGATCTTCTCTGACATTGTCTTGGAGAGCGAGCCGCCGTTGACGGTGAAATCCTGGGCGAATACGAAGACGAGCCTGCCGTCTATCGTGCCCTGTCCCGTCACGACTCCGTCTCCGTCTATATGGGTGGCGTCCATTCCGAAATCCGTGCAGCGGTGCTGCACGAACATATCGAACTCCTCGAAACTGCCAGGGTCAAGGAGCCGGGCGAGTCTTTCCCTCGCTGTCAGCTTTCCTTTGGCGTGCTGTGCGTCAATGCGCTTCTGCCCTCCTCCGAGAGCGGCCGAGGCGCGTCTTTCGACGAGCTCTGCGATTTTTTCTTCTTGTATGCTCATACTAACTATGTAATCGTTACAAAATAACTTGCCAAATCTGCGGCAACTTATTTTTTGCCGCTTACTATATTCTATAGCGCCCGCGTTCTCTTCTATGTGCGAGTGCGCGGGCGCAAAGATACTTATTTTTTTGGAACTGCGGAATGGCGCGGCGCGAGATATTATTGCTGATGTGCAGGCCGCAGCAGGTCGAGCACGGTCTTCACCGGATTGAAGGTCTCGAGCGGCACCTCCACGAAGAGGGTGTTCCAGTCCGACATCGAGCCGTTCCAGAGTCCAGGGAGTTCAAGCGCCTTGAGCTCGCGTCCGTGCCAGCTCTTGCGGCTGATGAGCCCGGTCTCCTCGTCCACGTGTCTGGTGAGGTCGAAATGAGCGCCTTCGTGGTCTTCCAGGCAGCAGACGATGTCCACAGGGTTGAAGTGGGTCGAGCCTTTCAGGAGCTGGGCCGAACGCGGGTCGTCGGGGTTGATCTGGGCCGCTTCGAGTATCTGGAGCGAGGTGGCCCCGTCGCTGTCGCGGATGATGAACGGGCCTCCGCCCGGTTCGCCCTGGTTGCGCACCATCCCGCACACCCTTATCGGGCGGTTGAGCTTGTCGCGCAGGGCCTGCGCCCTGTCGCGGCAGTCTTTGGCCTCCGGCATCTCTATGCAGAGGGTGTCGCGGAGGAAGGCTTCTATCTCGTTGCACAGGTCCTGGCACTCAGGGGTGGCGTATGGGTCGTCGAGATTGACGTTGTAGACCGGAATGTATGCGAAGTCGCTCATCTCCCGGCGCATCCGGGTCATCTGGTCCAGGGCGAAGATGTAGCCGCGGATGGTGTCGCGCAGCTGCAGGGCCCTGCCCATCAGCACTTTTTTCCAGTGGGCCGTGACAGGCTGCATCCTCTCCACGCACACGTTGTCTATGTTCTTGATGGACACGAGTTCGGCCTTGAGGCTGTTGAGGTTGTGGATGAGGGCCCCGTGTCCTGCCGGGCGGGTGAGCACGGTACCGTCTTCCTTCAGGAACGGGTGGTTCTCCATGTCCACCGCTATAGTGTCCGTGGCCTTGTCCTGGAAGGTGAAAGATATGTCGTACTTGACCCCGTAACGCTTCTCGTATTCCGGCCGGATCTGCTCCAGCAGCTCGCGGAAGAGGGGCTCGTGCTCCGGAGTGATGGTCACCGTGAGGTTGACGCTGCCGTCAGCATTGCGCATGTATGCCTGACCTTCAACGAGATGCTCTGCGAGGGCGGTGCGCACTTCGTCCGGGTAGCGGTGGAAACTCAGCACTCCCTTGGGCTTGCTGCCGTAGTCGAGGCCTTCGTCGGTGAGCAGCCTGCGGGCCGTCGTGGCCGGGTCGTAAGGGGCCGTCCCGAAGACTTCAGGGCTGTAGAACGCGAATTTCTCAAGATTGTCGCACAGGCGGCGTACGGCGTCGTTGGGCTCGTCCATCCCGGCGAATATGTCCTTGAACATCCGGGACGCCGCGCCGGATGCCGGCACGAACTTGCACCTGCCGTCCGTCTGTGCCGTGTCTGCATAGGCTGCCGCTTCTTCCGCGGCCTTCTCTCCCAGCACCTCGATGCCCCTTGACGGGGTGGCCGGCGAGATGATGTCGAGCCAAGGGAAACCCTTGCGGAAGCGCTCTATCTGAGCGTCGATTCTGGTCTTGTCCATAATGTTATCGATTAGAGGTAAAATTCACGTCTGTAGCTGTATTCCGCCCGGAGCTCCACGAACTTGGTCGGGTTCATCCGGAACATGAAGTCGTCGGTGAAGATGGGGTAGTTGTACTGGATCATCGCCGCGATCTGGCCCTGTGACTTGTCCAGCACGTTGAGCTTGACGGCCTGGTATTCCATGATGTCGGTCTGCGGGAAGAACTCGTAGAGGTCGCTGATGCCGAGGAAGCGGGCGGTGGAGCGGACGGCCATGGAGGTGCCTATCTGTTTGCCCTGCAGGGAGTAGCCTGCTATGTGCGGGGTGGCAATGTCCACGCTGCCCATGAGGTGGGTGTTGATCCACGGCTCGTGGCTCCAGGCGTCGATGGCTACCGGGCCGAGGCGCGGGATGGCCGCCAGGAGGGCCTCCTCGTCCACGATGTCGCCCTGGGAGGTGTTGATGAAGAATGCGCCCGGCTTCATCTTGGCGAAGAAGTCGGCATTTGCCATGCCCTTGGTGCGCTCGTTGAGCGGGACATGCATGGTGACTATGTCGGAGTTCTCCAGGAGGGTGTCAAGCGGGCAGAACTGGGTGTACCATTCGACTTCCGCCTTCTGCGGGTCGTGCCGGAGGATCTTGAAGCCGAGGGCCCTGCCCATGGACTCGACCCTCTGTCCTATGCTCCCGAGCCCGATGATGCCTATCGTGGCGCCCTCCAGGCTGATGCTCTTGCGGGCGGCCGAACCGTACAGGGCCGAGAATACATAGTCGGCGACGGCCCCTGCGTTGCATCCGCTGGCGTTCTTGAAGAATATCCCGTGGCGGCGGCAGTAGTCGATGTCGATGTTGTCCGTGCCCACGGTGGTCGTGGCTATGATCTTGACTGCGCTGTCCTTGAGGAGGGTCTCGTCGCATCTTGTCCTGGTGCGGATGATAAGGGCGTCGGCGTCCTTGACATCGGCGTGGCTGATGAGCGGCCCGTCCATGTAGCGGACATCGGCGTAGGGCTCGAAAACGCCCTCCGTGAACGGTATCTTGTTGTCTATGACGATTTTCATCACTTGATTATCAAATCTTTGACATATTTCTCGCCTGCGGTGCCGCAGAAGAGCTCGTTGCCCGTGATGAGGGCGTTCATCTTGTCGATGAGAGCGGACTTCTGGAAGAGCAGCTGGCTGCGGACCACGGACGAGCTGACCGTGACATACAGCCTGCCGTCGCGGAAGAACTTCTTTATGGTATATCGGCCCGCGCCGGAGGCGTCGTCCCAGGCCGAGAAGACGAGGTGCGTGTTGAACGCCCTGTTGAGGGAGTTGCCCTTCAGGTACTGCTTTATCAGTTCCGCGAGGGCGGTCGGCTTCTGCCGGCGGAGGCGGTAGTCCGGTCTATTCATCTGTCCTTGTGAAGACGCCTCCTTCCGCCTTGATGTATGCCCTGTCCGAGGTGACGGCGTCGACTATGCCGCGTGTCCTGACCTTGTCGGAGTCGGTGATGAAAATCTGGCCGAAGCCCTTGTCCGCCACCATCCCGAGCAGGTTGCCGATGCGGCCCGGGTCAAGCTTGTCGAAGAGGTCGTCGAGCAGCATCATCGGCTCGGTGCGGCAGGACTGCCTCATCAGTTCGTACTGGGCGAACTTCAGCGCCACGATGAAGGATTTCTGCTGCCCCTGCGAGCCGCAGCGGCGGATGGGATGCGAGTCCATCGTGAAGACGAAGTCGTCCCTCTGTATGCCTGCCGAGGTGAAGCGCAGCAGGCGGTCGCGGTCGCGGCGTGTCTTGAGAATGTCCATCAGAGGCCCGCCCTGGAGGTCGGAACGGTATTCTATGGACACGTCCTCCTTCCCGCCGGATATCTCTCCGTAGTACTTGCGGACCACAGGCTCCAGGGCCCGGCAGAACTCTTCCCTGCGTGCGGAGATAGGGGAGGCGAGCACGGACAGCCTCTCGTCGAAGGTGTCCAGCAGGTCCCCGTCGGCCATGCCGTCCTTGAGCAGGCGGTTGCGTTGGAGAAGCAGGCGGTTGTACTGCTGCAGCGAGGAGAGGTACTCCCTGTCCATCTGGGAGAGGACGGAGTTTATGAAACGGCGCCTCTCGTCCCCGGATTCGCTTACCATGGCGATGTCGGCAGGGGAGACCATAACTATAGGCAGCACTCCGATGTGCTCCGAGATGCGGGAGTATGGCTTGTCGTCCCTGCGCATCTTCTTCTCGCCGCCTTCGCCCACCTTGATGCTGAAGCGGGATTTCTGCCCCTCGGGCATGGTGTATGTGCCGGAGAGGGCGAAGGCGGTGCAGCCGTGGCGGAAGTTGAATCTGTCCGAGGCGGCGAAGGCGCTCTTCGTCATGGAGAGGTACCATATCGCGTCGAGCAGGTTGGTCTTGCCCTCCCCGTTGCCGCCGCTGATGCAGTTGACGTTGGGGGAGAACTCGATTTCCTGTAGCGCGATGTTGCGGAAATCCTGTATGACTGTCTTGTCGAGGGTTGGCATATATCTGCAAAGTTAATTATTTATTTGTTTCCGTTCCGGATTTTTCATAACTTCGCGGGCTGAAAAGTCAATATACGATAATTGAACTAATTTAGATATGGCCAACAAAAACGTTAAGGACAAGGACGCGGTGCTTGGGGAGAACCTTGAGAAGACCGTTTCTTCTACAGAGCAGTTTTATAATGAACACAAGAAGGCGATCTGGGGAGTGCTGATCGCGATTGCCGTGATCTTCCTCGGCTCCATAGCCTGGAACAAGTTCGTCTATCAGCGCCAGTGCGCCGAGGCGATGGAGCAGGCTTTCCCGGCCGAGACCAGCTTCCGCAACGGGGAGTATGAGGTCGCCCTCAACGGGGACGGCAACAACCTCGGATTCGCCGACATCATCAAGAACTACGGCTCCAAGGCCGGCAAGTCCATGCCTTTCTATGCAGGCGTGTGTGAACTCCAGCTCGGCAACTACGACTCAGCCCTGTCTTATCTCAAGAAATATAAGGGCAAGGAGCCTATCCTCGCGGCCCGCGCCAAGGCCTGCATGGGTGACGCCTATGTAGGGCTCGGCAAGTACAGCGAGGCGGTTTCCGCCTACAAGGCAGCCGTCGCCGAGGCCGACAATCTCTTCGCCGCTTCATATCTTGTCAAGGAAGGTCTCGCTCTCGAGGCTCTCGGCGACAAGGCCGGCGCTCTCGCCTGCTACAATACCGTCCGTGACAGCTATCCTCAGTCTCCTGAGGCTTATGAGATCAACAAGTATATCGCAAGAGTATCTGAGTAGCAATGGGAAGAGCGTTTGAATTCCGAAAGGAGAGAAAGATGAAGAGGTGGGGTCACATGGCCCGCACCTTCACTAAGCTGGGGAAGGAAATCACCATCGCCGTCAAGCAGGGCGGTCCGGACGTGACCGGCAACCCTCGTCTCCGCGCGCTCATGGCGGAGGCCCGCAGCGAGCAGATGCCTAAGGAGAATATCGAGCGTGCCATCAAGAAGGCCACTGAGAGCAAGCAGGGAGACTTCAAGGAGATAGTCTACGAAGGCTATGGCCCTTACGGTATCGCCTATCTCGTGGAGGCCGCCACGGACAACAACACCCGTACTGTAGCCAATGTCCGCAGCTATTTCACCAAGTGCGGCGGCTCCCTCGGCACATCAGGTTCCGTGAGCTTCATGTTCGACCACAAGTGCACCTTCCGTATCAAGGAGAAGGAGGGAGTGGACCTTGAGGAACTCGAGCTTGAGATGATTGACTACGGCGTGGACGAGCTCTTCGAGCAGGAGGAAGAAGACAAGGACGGCAATGTCACCAAGGTGATTGTCATCTATGGCGACTACTCCGCTTACGGACAGATCCAGAAGTATATAGAGGAGAACGGCTATGAGCTGATTTCCGGAGGATTTGAGCAGATTCCTAATGTCGAGCTCAAGGAAGTGACCCCGGAGCAGCGCGTGACCCTCGACAAGCTTACCGGACTTCTTGAGGATGACGAGGATGTCACCAATGTCTACACGACATTGAAGCCGGAAGAGGAAGAATAGCCGATTCAGCGAATTGCCGGAGGGCGACTGATAATCATTTATCGGTCGCCCTCTGTTGTTTAGTAATCGGCAACTTGTTTTTTGCCGATTACTTATGCCGGTACGACGAAATTTTTCGTACTTTTTTTGGAAGTTCATATTTTTGTACTATATTTGCAGTGTACTATTAAGGTAATACACCAAAATGATAAAAACACAGAATCTGGCATTCAGTTACGGAAAGAAGGAAGTCCTCAGGAATATCAGCCTGAGTCTTGAGCCAGGCAAGATTTACGGACTTCTCGGTGAGAACGGAGTGGGCAAGACCACTCTCCTTACACTGCTATGCGGCCTGAAGAAGCCGGCGGCCGGCACCATAGAGGCCGATGGCCGCGACCCTTACAGACGCGAGCCTTCTCTGCTCGCGGACCAGTATTTCCTGCCTGACGAGGTGGCCGCCTCTACGGAGAAGGCTGTGGACTGGGCCAAGTCGCGCGGCGGGTTCTGGCCGGGTTTCAGCCTTGACCGCTTCAGCGAGATAATGGAAGTCTTCGAGGCAGACAAGAACCAGAAGATGAGCACGATGTCCGCCGGCCAGCTCAAGAAGACCCACATCTCTTTTGCCCTCGCCTGCTCGGTGAAGTATCTTCTGATGGATGAGCCGACTAACGGCCTGGACATCCCGTCCAAGGCCCAGTTCCGCTCCGCAATCCTCAAGTACACGCCTGAGGACTCCACCATCGTGATCTCCACTCATCAGGTGCGTGATCTGGAGAATGTCATCGACCCTATCATCATCCTTGACCGTCAGGATGTGCTTCTCAACGCCTCGCTTACCCGGATCTCTGAGAAGCTGTTCTTCGACTACGGCACCGTGCTCCATCCGGACAGCCTCTATTCTGAGCAGCTGCCGGGCGGCTTCATCCAGGTATGCCGCAACCTGTCCGGGGCGGACAGCAAGGTCAATGTCGAGGCACTTTTCAATGCCGTGCACAAAAACAAAGAACTGATTAAGAAGTTGTTTTGATTTATGTTGAAAATTCTTTTACTTGCTTTTCCGCCATATTTTTTCCTGGCTTTTTCGGTCAGATAGTTCTACTATCTTTCTCAAAATCCAGAAAAAACTCTGACAGAAAAATCTTCATAAAATTTATGACAAATAAATCCAAAACAACTTCTTAAACGAACTTTAATTCAATTCCGATGGGATTATGCTATGGAAAGCGGGATACGGGCACTGACGGTCGCGCTGACACTGCAGCACCCGGGCGTTTATGGCCCCCGGGGGCGCCGTCGGTGTAGTCGGCGCGGAGGCGCTTGCCGGGGAAGGGGGCCTGGACGGCGGCGTAGAGGCAGGAGGCCAGGGGTGTCGGCGTTGGTGTTGCCCCTTGTGGTGTAGGCGCACCAGCGGTCACGGCGGCAGCACTCGGGCAGGGAGATGTCCCTTTCCTCCGGGACGAGGAGTTTGGCATCGAGGCCGAGGGAGAGGAAGCGATCCACGATGCGGGCGGCGATGAGCCGGTTTCAGGCGTATTCCCGGAGCACCCCATCCAGAGAGCGCTTGCCCGGTGTCTCGATGCCGTGGCCGTCGTCGATGAGGATTTTCATAGCTGGTTTTGTGTTTAGGTTTCTGCTCCTAAGTTACACAAAATCAGCGAGAAAAGCAAAGGTTAGCGGGATTTTAGCGGGAATAAACGGGGATTTCCAAATAGTTTTCGTAACTTTGCGAAGTATGAACAGGCAAGTGTCATATATCGTGGCCGTTATCAGTGATTTCGCTGAGCGCTTCGGCTTATCCAATCCCCAGGCATACCGGTATTTAGCCCGTTACAAGGGTATTGACTTCCTGCAGGAGTTCTACGATGTTGAGCACACCCTTTCCTTTGATGATGTAGTTGCCGACGTTGCTCTGTATTGCAGAAATAACGGAGGGGCGCTGGCATGATTTTGTATCACGGTTCCAATGTGGAGGTCAAGGAGATTGACCTTAACCGCTCCGAGGTAGGAAAAGACTTCGGCGTGGGGTTCTATTTGACCGTCAGTAAGGAGCAGGCAGAGCGAATGGCCAGCCGCAGAGCACGCCTGTATGGCGGTGAACCGGTGGTATCGGCCTTTGAGTTTGACGAGGCCGCTGCCGTGGCTGCGGGGCTCCTGCGGAAAGATTTTCAGTTTTATTCAAAGGAATGGGCCGATTTCATTCTGGCGAACAGAGCCAACGATACCCGGAAGCAGATTCACGAATACGACATAGTCCACGGTCCCATTGCCAATGATGACGTGGGCTTTCAAATCCGTCGTTTGCTGGCTGGTATCATCACCATTGATGCCTTCCTAGAAGAGTTGAAATACAAGAAGGGTATCACCTTCCAGTATTTCTTCGCCACTGATCGTTCCATCCAATATCTGAAACGAGTATGAGCCGCGAGTCCTTTATGATAGAGGAACTGGTCAAGGACCTCGTTCTCAAACTGATGGAAGAGCAGAAAATGTCTATGTCTGATGCCCTGGACGCTGTATATAACTCTGATACCTACGAAAAAGTCCTGGATCTGGAGACCGGTCTTTTCGCCCAGAGTACCGCATATGTGTACGGCATCCTTGGGCGCGAACTGAAAGAAGGCAAGATTGAGGCCTAACGCTTAAATGATTTACATTGTTCAGCCGTCATTCCAGGATTGGGATGGCGGCTGAATTAGTGTAAACGGATATGCACTCCGGAGATAAATCTGCATCCCAGCTTCCTTTCGGGCAGCACTTATCCGGATGCCCTGTGCCTTGACCCGTAGACCAAAAAAGGTGACTAACAGTCTTTCGACTTCTTAGCCACCCTCTTTTTTTACGTGCCGGAAGATCAGAACTCCCGGTAGATTCTGACGGCATTCAGGTACGGTTCACCCGTGCTGGCGTCAAAACCGACACGCAGACCTTCACCGCCCTCCACGACAACGCGGACCTTCCGGACAACGGAGCGGAACTCCCCGAACTCGGACATGATGTCGCAATCCTTGATGACGGTCCTGCCACCAACGCTCACATCAAACACGCTTCCGGCATAAAGCCTCTGTCCACCGGCACCGAAATTATACACCGGAGCCTCAGCCGGATCCACCGTCGAGAGCTCACAGAAATACAAATACACGGAATAAGAACCGTCAGGCACATCCGCCCTGAACTCCTTTATCCCCGATCTGGCAGTCTGGAAGACAGGATTGTTGTCTGTTCCCAGGATATTGTCCGTCGATGCCGGCACAACCCCGCGCGACGATTTCGTCACATACGGCTTCCCGCCGACATATCCCCATGAGCCGCGCCGGTACTCCTGTTCAGGGACCCAGAGGCACTGGGCCTTGTTGTCCTCGAAGAACCGCCTGCCGCCGAGAATCACATTAAGGGAAGTGAAATTCCCGTCGATGACAGAATAATCACGATATTCAAAACGGTAACGGTCATGAGCCGTCTCCCCTCCTGCCTCTCCGCTGACCAGAATCTCGTTCCATCCGTCACGCAGACCGGCCGTGAACTCAGCGACATGTCCGGAGACAGACACTCTCCCCAGCGACACGCCGTTGAGCGTCACATCAATCTCCGGCGCATTCGTGTAGACCTTGAACTTCTGAGTCCTGTCGCCCCCGCGCCGTTCCCAGCCCGAAGAGCAGATATGCATGACAGGGCTGTCAAGCAAGTAGGCCTGATACAGATAATATGTGTCCTTGAGGCTCCTGTCAAGGCCCGTTATGCCCTTGTTGTTGACATGCGGGACAGCCTGGCCCCTAGCCTCGGAGTAGAAGTCATTGAGGTTCCAAACAGTGGTGCCGGCCACGAACTTCTTGTCCAGGATCACCGGGATATAAGCCTCATGATACAAGTTGCCATACTCACAGCTGAAATCAAACCTCTCCGGCAGGAAACTGTGGACGCGAGGATCCACATCCGCACCATATTCGGTCACGAGGAGCGCCTGATCCGGATACAGCCGATGAATATGGTCAAGACGCTTCGCAAAATGGGAGAAATCCTCACGGTACCACCCGTCGTAGATATTGAACCCCACAATCATAGGGATATGGCCTATGCCAGCCTCGATATAAAGCTCCGGAGCGGAGTGGCACGGGAGCATCGTGTAACGACCAGGGTCACCGCTGCGGAACACATCCTCAATCTCCCTGGCAGTACGGGACATGAAGGCGAAATACTCTTTTCTCGGCTCTCCTTCCCGGTATTCTTCAGGAATCCTCAAGCAGACCTCGTTCATATAGGCCCACATCACCACCGACGGATGATTGAAGTTCTGATACATCATCTCCCGGGCCATCTCCACGCAATTCTCACGGAACGCATCGGAGATCGTCACCGCGTTGACAATAGGGATTTCCACCGAAGTCACGATGCCGGCCCTGTCACATTCATGCATCACGACAGGGTCCTGCGGATAATGGGCCACACGGAGGAAGTTCCCGCCCATCTCCTTGAGGAGGCGGACATCGCGTTCGTGCATCTCATCCGGAATGGCGTTGCCCTTGCCGAGATAGTCCTGGTGGCGGTTGGTCCCCATCAGCTTGACATGCTCTCCGTTCAGGAAGAAGCCCTCCTCATTGTCGAAACGGAAGCTGCGGATGCCCAACGGCACGCTGACCTCATCCACGCTCTCCCCGTCCCGTACCCTTGCCGTCACACGATAGATTTCCGGATTATCGAGGCTCCACAGCTCAGGATTCTTGACGGTAACCGTACGGGATACGGCGACATTCTCAGCCCCCGCCTGCAGGGTGACTTTCCCGGAAGACTCGGCGACACGCGCGCCGGACGGGTCGAATATCTCGAAACTCAGATTCACTTTCTTCTTCCGCGCCCCGGCATTGGAAAGCATAGCCGTGACATTCAGCCCGGCCGCATCGCCGGACACATCCCCGGTCCTCACGAACACTCCTTCGGAAGCGAAGAAGGTGGTGGACAGGGACACTTCCGGCGTATAGATGAGATATACATCCCTGTACACTCCGCCGAAGAAGGTGAAATCAGCCGAGAGCGGCGCGATATCCGGATTGTGTGTATTGTCCACGACTATCTCGAACTCATTGTCACCGACATGCACCAACTCGGAGACATCGAAGGCGAAGGCGGTATAGCCGCCGACATGGCTCCCGGCTTTCTTGCCGTTGACATTGAGGGTCACCTCCTGATTGGCGCCTTCAAAATGCACGGTCACCCGCTGGCCCGGGAAAAGGTCATCCACCCTGACGGACTTCCTGTACACGCCGACACCGCGGTAATAGCCAGGTTCGTCATCATCGCAATCCACGGCATTCCATGTGTGCGGGAAAGACACGACCGACGAACTCCCGCCGAGAGAGAAATCCCAGCAATCATTGATGGACACGGTCGTCCGCTGCGCGAACGCGGTCAGCGCAGTCGAGGCAGCCAGAAAAAGAGCAATTATTCTTTTCATAACAAAGTATATCGGTATTTGTTTGACTTGTATTGCGGCCCGTCGAGATAGGCCGAGAAGGAGAATTCGGGGAACTGCTTGCGCATCACCACCGTCAGATGGTTCTGCCCGGGCTCAAGTTCCAGCGGTATCTCAAATTCATCCACAGTATGGGCATTCCTGAGTGCTCCGCGCCAGATGAGTTTCCCGCCCAGGTAGACATCAGCCTCCCCCACATAACCGAGCAGGAGCGTCGCCACGGTCCGCTTCTCCGCGGTAATCCTCGCATAAGAGCGCACTTCAGTACCTGGCACCGGGTCGTCATAGAAGCGGTTGAGATTCATCATCAGCCCGTCAAGACTTTCGCTCTTGGTCCAGCGCATGTCCTTTCCCGATGCAGACCTGTCCACACGGCCAGGCGTCGGCCATTCAGGACCGACAGGTGCGGAATCACCCTGCGGGAGAAGTGCCGTGAGGAAGAAGCCCATATAAGACGCCGGGGCGGAAGCCCTAGTACACGAAAGGACTCTCAAAACCGCTCAGAAGCGGGTGGCGGGTGTCCTTCTCGCTGAGGACGGCCTCCTCCAGAGGGATGCGCCAGTCGATGCCGAGCGACTCATCAAGGATACTGATGCCGGCATCGGCCTCCGGATGATAGAACTCGTCGCACTTGTACTGGAAGACGGCGACATCCGAGAGCACAGAGAAGCCATGCGCAAAGCCCTTCGGGACGAAGAACTGGCGATGATTGTCTTCCGTAAGCTCCACAGCCACATGCCTGCCATAAGTGGGACTGCCCCGCCTGATGTCCACAGCCACGTCAAGCACAGCTCCACGCACGCAGCGCACCAGCTTGGCCTGGGTAAACGGTGGCATCTGGAAATGCAGCCCGCGCATCACCCCACGGCGCGAACAGCTCTCGTTGTCCTGCACGAACCTCAACTCCCCCACCTTGGCGTCGAACTCCCTCTGTGAGAAACTCTCGAAAAAATACCCCCGCGCATCACCGAACACCTTCGGCTCGATGATGAGAGGTCCTTCTATATCCGTCTTTATCACTTCCATTTTCAAATCTTCTCCACGTCCCGGCGCAGGAGGGATGTAGTGACCACGGCCGCCACGCCCTGAATCTGCACCACGACTCTGTTTTCATGGCGTTTCGGCATCTTCACGAAGATGCCCTCAACCCCCTCGAACGGGCCTATCAGCACTCTGACCTTATCCCCTTTGGTGAGATCGGGGAGTTCCGTGAGCAACTTGGAGCCCTCGGTCCTGATGACCTTCATGAAATCCTGCATCTGCTTGTCCGGCACCGCCTGCGGACGCGAAAGCCCTTCTTCGTCGGTGCGCATCATATATCGCAGGTGCGGAATCCCGGCCTTCAGCTCACGAATCCTGCGGAGAGTATCGCGGACAAAGATGTAGTTGTGCACGAGCGGTTCCGTCTTCCAGCCTGTCGACACGCCCTCGGCATTGCGGCGGCGCACGCGGCCCACCGGCACAAAAGTCTCAATGCCGGAAGCGCTCAGCTGGGCCTGCACAGGCAACTCACGCTGATATGTCACACGCATCACGTACCACGCGACTGCATCATAGTCCAAAGCGGCCATCTGTTCCTGTATAAGTGCTCGTCAACTGCCTGTTCAAATCCGCCGTTTAGTAATCGTTAAAAAACAAGTTGCCGATTACTTGCGAAGCCGGCGGGAAAGACAAATTTAATAATTTATCTTGACAATTCCGGCATCCGTCACCGGCGGATGGTCTTGGAGGCGAGGTTCACGCTGTACTTGAACGTGCGGCTGCCCTTGTAGAAATACATGGTCATCGTGCTGCCGTCAAGTTCAATGCTGTTGAGCAGGCGGTCCCGATACTTGTTGCGGCACTCCGGCTCGGCCCAGGCCAGCACATAGTCAGAACTCTCCTTCTGATAGACGACCACGACAGTGTATCCTCTTGTATCCATGATGACCGCGCGATACCTGGAAGAATTGACCTTGCCTTTGGCGGCAGCGAAATCCCCGACGAGCGAACTCTCGGAGGGAAGGATATTGAAATTGAGTTTGCTTGCGGATGTGAGGGCGTCCGGATTGTGCCCCGTCCACCATTCTATGGCGGCATCCGTCAGATAGTCCCGCTCAGGGACGGCCACAAGCAGAGGATTCTTCTCGATGCGGGAGAGCATAAGGCGCACCTGAGGCTGCGTCTCCCCTCCGAGAAGACTTTTCTCCACACGCCCGGTGATACGGTAAGGCTCGCCGGAACCTGACGCCAGACTGTTGGCGCCGCGGAAAGCCACCACATCAAACGCGTCTGACGACGGGCAGTAACTGGCCTCGGCATACACCTGCTGCGACCTGTCGGCAGATGACATCAGATAGCTGAAGCCGAACCAGTCGGCCCCCTTGATGCGGAAACTGTAGCTGCTGTCCACGAAATGCCTCTCGCTCATGCCCTCGGCGTCCGCGGCCGGAGCCTCGTAGCTTCCGAGCAGCTTCCAAGTGTCGGGCTTGCCGCGCCTGCCCCGGACGCGCTCTACAGAGTAGAATCTCACCCTGTCCAGGCCGAGGCTGTCCGCGCCTATGCAGACGGCGTAAATCCTGTCTACCCCGTCGCTACGCAGCGGTATGGCCTTGAATTCGGCTCCGGCCGGGAGAGCCTCACGGATGATGTCCCCGGCTTCCTGCCCGCTGTAAGGGCTGATGTGCAGCAAGGTATCCTTGCGAGCCCGGATGTCATCTGCATAGACAGAGGACGGGTATTTCTTGAGGAACTTGTCGAAAGAAGCCAAGGACGGCTTCTTCAGAGTCTTGTCATAAAGCTTTGTCTCGGCCTTGGTCTGCGCAAAGCAACCCGCGCTGACAGTCAACGCCAGCACGGATGCCATGAGGAATCTTCTCATCATAAATAAGTCTCGAAATAGTCTGTGATCTTGTCGTAGAGATGGACTCGCGCCCTGCCTCTCATGTTATGAGGCTCAAGCGGATAAGGGAAATAGTCCACACGTTTCTCCGCCTTGATGCATTCCTGGATGAAGCTCAGCGAGTGCTCCCAGACCACGGTGTCGTCCAGCACCCCCTGACATATCAGCACCCGCCCGCCCAGGTCGGCAGCCTTCGGCAGCAAGGAAGTCTTCGCGAAGCCTTCCGGATTGGTCTGCGGAGTGTCCATATACCTCTCCCCGTACATCACCTCATACCACTTCCAGTCAATCACCGGGCCTCCGGCCACGGCAACCTTGAAAAAGCCCGGATTGCAGGCGGCAAGGGACAGGGTCATGAAACCGCCGTAGCTCCAGCCGTGCACCCCTATGCGGTCGCGGTCTATCCACGGACAGGTGGCCAGCAGCGTCCTGATACCTTCCATCTGGTCGTCCATCTCGGCCTGGCCGCACTGGCGGTTGATCGCCTTCTCAAAGGCCGCTCCACGGTTCTGCGTGCCCCTGTTGTCCTGGACATACACCACATAGCCCTTCTGGGCCATCATCATCTCCCACATCCTGACGCCGCCGAGCCAGCTGTCGGTGACCATCTGGGAGTGCGGGCCGCCATAGACATAGACGATGAGCGGATATTTCTTGGACGGGTCGAAGTCACGCGGGTAGAAGAGGCGGTAATAATTGTCGAAGCGGCCGTCGGCAGACTTCACCGTGCCGAGCTCCACCTTGCACTGGGCGTACTCGTCAAGCGGATCGATGGCGGTGAGGATGTGGTTGACCACCTCCCCGTCGGCATTCTTGACCTGGGTCACTCCAGGCACGTTGAGGCTGCTGTAGCGGTCGATGAACTTGCTGCAGTCCGGCGCCATGTCAATCACATGCCAGCCGCGCTCGGACGTGAGCCTCTTGGGCCTGCCGGCCAGAAGTCCCTTGAGGCCCACCTTGAACAGATGGTTCTCTATCGGGGAGACCTCGGCGGAAGTATAGAAAACACTCTTGCCGTCATTGGCGAGATAATGCACGTCCGCGTTGCACGGGGTAAGCCTTCTGATACGGCCCAGAGTGTCGCAGAGGTAGAGGTTGCGGTAGCCGTCGCGGTTGTCGGTGCTGTAGATGAAATCGTAGCTGTCCTTGATGAAGTGGAGGCCCTCCTGCGGCTCCACCCAGGCATCGTTGTGCTCGGTGAGCAGGGTACGGACAAACGACCCGTCAGCGGCCCGGTACATGTTGAGCCGGAGATTGTGCTGCGGACGGTCGAGCACCTGCACGAAGATATATTTCCCGTCTGGAGACCATGTCACCCCCGTCAGATAGCGCTCCTCGTCGAAGTCGTCAACCTTGAGGGTCGCGAGGATGTGCCCGGAGGTGTCGCAGATGCAGACAGATATCTTCTCGGAAGCCATCCCCGCCATCGGATAGCGCAACTCGCGCGTGCTTCCGGTACGCGTGGTGATGTCGAAAAGCGGGAACATGCTCACGGCCGACTCGTCCTTGCGGTAGACGGCCAGCTTCTTCCCGTCAGGTGAAGGAAAGACTCCGCCGCTGATTCCGAACTCGTTGCGGCTGACGCTCTGGCCATAGACTATGCCCGGCCCCTCGCTCTGCGGAAAGGTGTATGCCGGCTTGGAATATGCAGGCCTTTCCTTGGTGAGCCGGCTTGAGGCGTCCCACCAGAGACTGACCCTCTCGGGGTATACGGACCTCGGTCCCTGACCCACGGACTCCTCCACAGTAAGCAGCCGCGCGCCGGGATTGCCGGCCGGGTGGGTGGAGATGACGGCGGCTATGATGAAAAGAATCCCCTTTATCATAGATCAACCTCCTCTCCTCCTGTAATATACGGCACTTCCGAAGCGGCATTCGGCTTGCTTACAGAAATGATCTTGTCTACAATATATCTCTGCATGCCGCGCCATGGCAGCCACCCGTTATATTCCTTGTAGTGAAGCTCCACCATCTTGCCGCTGCATCTCATCAGCGAATCAGCCACGGCCTTGTCTGTCACCGAGAAGTTGAACTCGTTGGACTGCAGGCTGCCGCTGTGCTTGGTGCTGTTGAACCCTGTCTGAATCAGCCTGCCCTCGTAGGTCTTCCAGACCCATCCCTTGTGGACTATCTGGTTGAGTTCCCCGGCCTTTACGCCGTCACCGAAGACAAAATAGAACTTAAAATAGAGCACGGCCGCCAACGCCACGAGCAGCACGCCCACGATCCAGGAGATCACCTTGGTTTTCTTTGTCATAACAAATACACTATTTCCTGCAAACTTAATCAAAATCCACTTCTCCCGCAAGACACACAAGGTCAGGCGGGTCAGGCGTTCCAGTACTCGTAGAACTTGGCGATGGACTCCATCCCCCGGAAGAACTGGCTGAGCAGGAAGCTCTCGTTCGGCGAGTGGATAGTGTCACGCTCCAGACCGAAACCCATCAGAAGCGGATCTATGCCCAGTATCTTCTGCACCTCGGCGAGCACGGCGATGGATCCGCCGCCACGCGACGGCACCGGCTCGATACCATAGACCTCGCCCATGGCGCGGGCGGCGGCCTTGTAGGCGGAAGAGCTGATAGGGATGAGGAAGCCGTCACCGCCCTCGCACTCCTTGACCTCCACACTGACGCAGCGCGGGGCTAACGACTTGAAGTAACGGGCGAAACGGCGCGTTATGTCAGCGCTGCGCTGATTCGGCACAAGACGCATGGAAATCTTGGCTCGGGCCTCGGAAGGGAGAACCGTCTTGGCCCCTTCGCCGGTGTAGCCGCCGTATATTCCGCAGACATCAAGGCAAGGCCTGATGCCGGTCCGTTCCAGAGGGGTGTAGCCTTTCTCGCCGCGAAGCGCCCTCACGCCGAGGAAGTCTTTGTATTCCTGCATGTTGAACGGAGCCCTGGCAAGCATCCTGCGCTCAGCGCGGGAGAGTTCCACCACATCATCATAGAATCCCGGCACGGTCACGCGCCCGTCGGAGTCTATCAGACCGGATATCATCTCGCAGAGCACCTGTATCGGATTGGCCACGGCTCCGCCGTAATGCCCCGAGTGCAGGTCCTTATTGGGTCCTGTGACCTTGACTTCCAGATAGCTCAGACCGCGCATCCCGCAATTGATGGACGGGACCTTGTCGCTTATCATCGTGGTGTCGCTCACCAGACAGACATCAGCTTTCAGCAGCTTCTTGTGCGCCTTGATCCAGGCGGGGAGCGAAGGACTTCCTATCTCCTCCTCGCCCTCAAAAAGGAACTTCACATTGTGGTGGAGACTGCCGCTGCGCAGCAGATACTCGAAAGCCTTGATGTGCATGAAGAGCTGGCCCTTGTCGTCATTGGCCCCGCGCCCCCAGATGGCCCCGTCGTGCACCTCTGGCTCGAAAGGGTCGGAATTCCATTTCTCAAGCGGCTCCGGAGGCTGGACATCATAGTGGCCATAGACGAGCACGGTGCTCAAGGACGGGTCGATGATCTTCTGGCCGAACACCACTGGATGCCCTGCCGTGTCGCAGACTCCGGCCTCATCCGCGCCGGCCTCCAGAAGGAGGTCGGCAATCGTCTCGGCGCAGCGGTACATGTCAGCCTTGTGCTCCTGCTTCGCACTGACCGAAGGGATACGCAGGATGGTGAAGAGTTCCTGGAGGAAACGCTCACGGTTCTGTTCGATGTATTCTTTCATTATAGTGTGACTTCAAATTCGTAACTGCCGGACTTCAGTTCGGCCATGACCTTGCCCTTGAGGCTGCGCATCGGACCGGCACCCTCGCCGCCGCGGAGAATCTTCACCTCGGACCCCCTCAGGGTGAGCGAAGCCGTGGTGTTGGCAGGGATGGTGACACGGTAGATGTACCCGCGCCGGGTCTTCTCCCAGCCGCCGTCTATGCGCCCGTACGGGCTCTCGAAGCCGCCGCTGACATATTCCAGATCCCCGCCCACGCGAGGCTGGAGGAGGATGTGCTTGTATGCAGGCCTGTCCTCATCGCGCTGGAACCCGAGCAGGTAGGCATACATCCACTCCCCTATCGCGCCGTAGGCGTAGTGGTTGAATGAGTTCATGTCCACAGGGCCGAAGCCGTTCTCTATGGTGTAGGAGTTCCACCTCTCCCACATCGTGGTCGCGCCCTGGAGCACAGGGTAGAGCCAGGACGGGCAGTCCTTCTGCTCGAAGAGGGTGAACGCCACATCATCGCGGCCGTTGTCGGAGAGGGCCGGATTGAGGTACGGGGTACCGATGAACCCGGTGGTGAGCTTGTCCCCATGCTCCCGGATGTTCTTCACCAGATTCGCCACAGCCTTGTCTCTGACTGAGCCGTCGAACAGGCCGAAGCGCAGAGGCAGCGCATAGGAGGTCTGGGTGTCCACAGGGATGAGATCTCCTTCCTTCGGGCCGCCCTCGGCGGCAGGCATCCCGGACCACTTGACCGGCTTGTACGGAGCCACTGTAACCCCGTCTTCGCGGACATAAATCCTGTTGAAAGCCGCCTTGATGTTGTCGTAGAGGGCTGAGTATCTGGCCGCGTCTGACTTCTTGCCGAGCGCCGCCGCCATCTTGGACATCATATAGGCGTCGTATGCATAGTATGCCGTATTGGTCAGGCCGACATTGGTCTTCTCCACTGCAAGGTGGTCGCCGATGCCAGAGTCAGGCTGGAGGAATCCTGTGGACTTGCGCTCCAGGTAATCCATATAACGGACCATCGAGTCGTACATCTGCGCCACGGCCTTGATGTCGCCGTATTGCATGTAGACCTGATAAGGCACGATGATCCCGGCCTCCATCCAGCCCATCCAGCCAGGGTTCTCGTTGGTGAATCCGTATGGCGGTCGGCCGGTGACAGGGTAATAGTTGAAGTAGCTGCCGTCAAGGTTCTGGTTGTCCCTGATGGAGCAGAACCAGCGGTCGTAGAACTTGTCCACCCACGGGCTGAAGTAGGTGGCGGTGCGCGCGAACACCTGCGCGTCGCCTGTCCATCCCTGGCGCTCGTCGCGCTGAGGGCAGTCTGTCGGCACGGCCTGGAAATTGCCCCTCTGGCCCCAGAGGATGTTCTCGAAGAGGCGGTTGACATTCTTGTCGGAGCTCTCGAAGCTGGCTGTGGTCTCGCCTATGGACTCAAGCACCACGGCCTTGACCGACTCTATCGGGAGAGGCTTCACGAGGCCTGTCACGGATACATACCGGAATCCGTGGTCGGTAAACAGCGGCTGCCAGGTCTCCCCTTCCGCGCGGCCGCGCATGATGTAGTTGTCGATGGAGATGGCGCCGCGGTAGTTCTCGATATACACCTGGCCCTTCATCTTCTCGTAAGTCTCCACGGTATATGGCTCCACCGGAGCGGTAGGGATGGTCTCCGGGTATATCATCTCCCCGAAACGGAGGGTCACGGTCTGCCCTCTCTTCCCCTTCATGCCCTCAAGCCTCGGCACGCCGACCACATTCTGGCCGAAGTCATAGACGAACGTGCCCTTGACCGGCTCGCTGACGCTGACGGCGGTGAGGGTGATGTTGTTCTGTATAGGCAAACCTATATAAGACTGGAGCTTGACGCTCGGGGCCGGACGCTCGAATATGTCCGCGACTTCCCATGCGGAGTCGTCGAATCCGCCATCGTTCCAGCCGTCCACTTCTTTGCGCGCGTCATAGTCCTCGCCGAACTGGAAACCGTTGCGCACCACCGGGCCGTCGTCGTACTTCTTCCACTTGCCGTCGGTGACGATCACCTCGCTGGTGCCGTCCTCGTAGGTGAGCAGGAGTTTGGCGAGCAGCGACTGCCTGATGCCGTACGGGTCCACGAAGGCGGAGGTGAAAATGTTGAGGTCGCTGTACCAGCCGGCACCGAGCATGGCGCCGAGGCCGTTGGAGCCCTGCCTGAGCATCGCGGTGACATCATAGCTGTTGTACATAATGCGGTAGCGGTAGTCCGTCCAGCCCGGGTTGAACCAGTCGTTGCTGACACGCTCTCCGTTGATGTAGAACTCATAGATTCCACGCGCCGTGACATAGAGTTTCGCGCTCCTGAGCGGACGGGTGATCTCGACGCCGCGACGCAGCATCGGGGCGGAAACCTTGCCGTACGGCTCCCAGGTCTGCAAGCGGCCGTTGCCGCTCACGACATGCTCACGCTCCGGGTCGGTGTAGAGCACCGTGCCCCAGTTGTCCTCGGAAATCGTGATATTGGAGAACTCGGCCTTCTGTCCCTTGGGCTGGAGGAAGCCTATCGAATGCAGGCGGGCCCAGTCATGTACCCTCTCGCCCCCCGGATAAGGGGTGATCACCATCTGGAAAGGGTTGCCGGAGGAGACATTCTCCCTGGCAGGACCGCCCGGCACGCCCTCGACCGGACGCAGCATCTCCCCGTCAAGCAGGACTATCAGGTTGGACTTGAGATGGTAGCCCGGAGTGCTGACCTTGAGGGTCAGGTGGTGGGAGGCATGACTGTTCTCCGGAGTGATCAGGCCGGAAATGTCTATAGTGGAAAGGTGGCGTCTGTCACCCTCCACGGCATAATCCACGCTGAGAGACGGCTTGCCGCTGATGTCAAGTCCCACGGTTATGTAGTTGTCCTTGTCCTTGACGCTGTAGGCGAACACCGCGCGGCGGCTGCCTTCCGGGATACGGACATCATAATCTATGTTGAAGAACGTGCGGTACTTGGAGGCTCCGACCTTCTCCGAGCCTATCCACTGCGCCCCGCTCCAGCCGCTGCCCATCAGGCCGGTTTCGAACCATGTCGGTTCGGAGTCGTGGGTCGAGCCGGTCTCGTCGGTGACGCTGACTCTCCAGAAATATCGCGTCGAGGCGCGCAGGGCGTCCCCGGCATATTGAATGTTGAGTGACTCATCCGAACGCACAAGGCCCGAATCGAAGACGAAGTCTCCGGAGGCGAGGCCCTCGCGACTGTCGGCGACGACTATCCTGTAGGCCTTCTGGGCGGCACCGATACGGTCAGAGGACATCTGCCAGCTGAAATACGGCCGTGATTCATCGATGCCGACAGGTGTCTGCATCGACTCTGTGCGAAGATTGATTACGGCCGTACCGGCCGTGAGGGGCGCTCCCGCCAGCAGGAGGGAGAGCGACATTAGGAAAATTTTTGTCCTGGTCATCTTTATGCGGTAACAATTTGCGTAAAGTTATGAATTTTTGCTTAATTTAGTGGAACAAATAACCACACAGCAGATGAAACATTTGATTTTCACATTAAGCCTGTCCGCTTGCATACTCGCGGCCGGCTCAGCCTATGCCCAGCAGGATGTCGTCGCGGGCATCCCGGTGAACTACGACGAATCCAAGGTCGGTGACTACAAGGCCACCCTGCCTGACGCGCTCACCCTCAACAACGGCAAGAAGGTCACCACCGCCAAAGAATGGTGGCGCAAGCGCCGCCCTGAAGTCCTCAAGGCGGTCGAGGAGAACCAGTACGGCAAGTGGCCGGCCAAAAAGCTCAAAGTGCGCTACGATGTCCGGCAGGACCTCGGACTGGATGGAGGCGCGGTGCGCAAGCAGGTCACCATCTACTTCTCCAAGGACAATGAAGGCCCTCGCGCCGATGTGCTGATATACCTTCCTAAAGACGCCAATGGCCCTGTGCCGCTGCTGCTGAACCTGAGCTTCAGCCCCAACAACCTCACGGTGGCCGATCCGGGAGTCAAGCCGGGCCGCAGCTGGGACAAGAACACCAAGCAGGTCAGGCTGGCCGAGTCCAATCCGGCAGCATCCAAGTTCACCCTCGACTCCGTGATCAAGGAGTACCTCAAGGAAGGCTACGGCTTCGCCACCCTCTGCTACACCGACTTCGAGCCGGACTTCCAGGGAGGCATCTCCCTCGGCGTCCGCAGCCTCTACCTCAAGGACGGGCAGACCGGCTTCGCTGATGACGAGTGGGGCGCAGTGTCCGCCTGGGCATGGGGAGTGAGCAACGTGATTGACTATTTCGAGAAGGATCCTGACATCAACGCCAAGAGGATCGCCCTCACAGGCTGCTCCCGCCTCGGCAAGACCACCATCTGGGCGGGCGCCCGCGACCAGAGGATCGCCGTCGTGATCCCGAGCTGCTCCGGAGAGGGCGGCGCCGCGCTGAGCCGCCGCAACTACGGCGAGACGGTGGCCCACCTCACCGATCCGACCCGCTATTCCTACCAGTTCGCGGCCAACTACAGCAAGCACGCCTCCGACGTGACCAAGATGCCGATGGACGCCAACCTCGTGATCTCCCTCGTGGCTCCACGCCCGCTGCTGCTGTCCACGGGAAGCACGGACACATGGTCCGACGCCAAGGGAGAGTTCTGCGCCGCAGTGGAGGCCGGGCCGGTCTACGAACTGCTGGGCAAGGACGACCTCGGCACCAATGTGATGCCTGCGCCGGAGAAACCTATCTTCAACACTCTCGGCTTCGTGATGCATGACGGAGGCCACGGGGTACTCCCGCAGGACTGGAAATATTATCTTGAATTCATGAAACTTTACCTGTAAATGAACAAGCAGATGATTCCCGCCGTCGGACTCGGCCTGGTGGCCGGCGCGGCTATGGCCACAGGCGCGGAGCCGAAGATGAACGTTCTGTTCATCATGTCGGACGACATGCGCACGGACTGGAAAATCTACGGCACGCCGCAGATGCACACCCCTAATTTCGACAAGCTCGCTTCCGAAGGGGTGCTCTTCCAGCACAACTACTGCCAGTATCCACTCTCCGGCCCGTCCCGCACCTCCCTGCTGTCCGGACACAAGCCGACATCCACGATGATCTACAACAACTCGCCGTGGTGGGGCGCCGACCATCCTGAATGGCTGAGCCTCCCGATGTACTTCAAGCAGAACGGGTATACGACCTATGTCTCAGGCAAGATCTTCCACTCCGGCATCGAGGACAGCGACGCCTGGGATTTCGGGGGATGGGAACGCCGCCGCGACAAGGGTGTGGGTGACTTCAAGCCGTCACATGTCTCCGCCGACGAGCACAGGCTCTGGGTGGAGAGCCGCGGCGGCGGCAAGAACCTCATCAAGAAGAACGGCAAGCGCGAGCTTGTGCCGGGAGACGAGTACAATGTGGGCCACGGGGCCCATTCAGACAGGTGGTTCGCCGACGAGAACCAATACAAGAGCGAGGAGACCAACACCGACAAGGCCATAGAATTCATCAAGTCGGCGGCGGCCAAGGACGAACCGTTCTTCATCGCCTGCGGCTACTCCAAGCCCCACACCCCGTGCATCGCGCCACAGAGGTTCTTCGACCTCTACGACATCAACGACATACCTCTTGCCGAAGACTTCTGCACCTACCCGATGGTTCCGCGCGGCTTCCCGGCCGGCTCCATCAGGGACATCAACGCCGACGTGTTCATCAACCGCCGCAGCAGCCCGGAGGACGCGAAGTCATTCACCCGCGCTTATTGGGCCTGCATCAGTTATGTGGACTGGAATGTCGGCAGGCTCATAGCCGCGCTCGACGAGGCCGGCCTGAGGGACAACACCATCATAGTGTTCTGCGTCGACCACGGCTTCATGCTCGGTGAGAAGGGCAAGTGGTCCAAGGCCGGCTCCCTCTGGGAGGAGGCCACCAACACGCCGCTGGTGGTCGTGGACCCGCGTGCCAAGGGCAACGGCAAGGTGACTTACCGCATCACCGAGAACCTCGACATCTACCCTACCCTCGTGGAGTTGTGCGGCCTGCCGAAGAACGAGTACCTTGAGGGCAAGAGCTTCGCGGCTCTTCTGGACAACCCGGAGGCCGAATTCGACAAGCCGGCCTACACCGTCTGGGACAACCACGGCAAGGGCATCACCGGAGTCGGAATCCGCACGGAGCGCTGGCGCTACGCCGAGTTCTACGGAGTCGGAGCGGGACGCATGCTGATCGATGAAGTCAACGACCCGCATGAACTCGTGAACCTCGCCGACCAGCCGGACCTCGCCTCCCTCGTGGAGAAGTTCCACCAGATGGCCGAGGAGTACGTGAAGGGCCAGAGGGAGCTGTAAGGCGACGCCTCTGCTGCCATGACAGCGTCAGGTTTTGGGGTATCGAGCCCGAAAATTATATTGAGTTTCTTTATTTTTATTTATATTTGCGGTTGTAACTACCGCTATGGCAACTAAAATCAAAGAAATACTCGGTCTCGTACCCCAAGATTCTGTATTATTCTCTTCGTGGCTTTCCTCTCAGGGGATTGACCGCAAAGAGCAGACCCAGTATGTGCGCAGTGGCTGGTTGGAGAGAATAGCAACTGGAGTATATAAGATTGATGGGTATGCTCCTACACTATATGGTGCAGTCGCATCGTTCAACTCGCAACTCGGAAAGAGGTGTCATGTCGGCGCGTCATCCGCATTGGACTTGCGAGGGTATTCCCACTTTGTAGCTATGGGGAAACCGCTTGCATTCTTGTTCACTGCAAATGGATCACGACTGCCCAGATGGATGCTCAATTCGGAGTGGGACATGACAATCAAGTATTTCACCACATCAATATTTAAAGAAGATGTCGGCCTGGAGAAGTATGAATATCGCGGGAGCCAACTTCTGATATCAGGTCCTGAGCGAGCTTTTCTGGAATGCCTTCATCTTGCACCGTCCAATTATTCGTTGATGGATGTGTATTATGTAATGGAGATGCTGACAACCCTTCGCCCTAAACTCGTCCAGCAGCTGCTGGAGGAATGCTCGTCGATAAAGGTAAAGCGGTTATTCCTATACATGGCGGAAAAGTCCGACCATCAGTGGTTCAAGCATCTCGACATGTCCAGGATAGACCTCGGCAAGGGCGACCGCTTGATAACCGAGAATGGCAGGTACATCGGTAAATATGGGATAACCATACCAAAAGAATTGGCAGAATATGAGTAATGAGTATGCAAAGAAGGTGGAAATCCTCTTGAGGATGATTCCAATCGTGACGGAAGAAAGCGTATTCGCTGTCCACGGAGGGTCCGCAATCAATCTGTTCGTACGAAATTTACCGCGCTATTCGGTTGATCTCGACCTCACTTATATTCCGTTGGAAGATAGGAGCTTAAGTCTAACTCACATAAATGAGCATCTGAGTTCTGTCGCCAGAAAGGCCAAGAAAGCTTTACGTGGAATACACATAGTCGAGAAACCAGACATTTGCAAACTCATTTGTGAGTATAAAGGAAGACAGATTAAGCTTGAAGTCAATCAGACTAAACGTGGAATCATTGGTGGCGATGTGATCCGGAAGCCGGTTTGCGAGAAAGCACAAGACGAGTTCGGCCTGTATTGTGAGACAGACATCGTACCGATGACCTTGCTATATGGCGGCAAGATTGCCGCGGCTTTGTCTAGACAGCATCCACGCGATTTGTTCGATGTGAAATATATGGAATTCCCGTTTGCCCAGACACGAGAAGGGCTTTTGTTTTGCCTGCTCGGCAGTGACCGCCCCATCCGTGAATCGTTTACGCCAAGCCTGAAAGATCAGAGAATGGCTCTTGAGAATCAATTTGCGGGGATGACAGACATTGTTTTTACCTACAACGACTTCGAGCAAACTCGGGATAAACTCATCAATGATGTCAATGATATGATTACCCAGGAGGATAAAGCCTTTCTGCTTGGCTTTGAATGCGCAGAGCCAGACTGGAACAGCTTTGAGTTTCCTCACTTCCAAAACTACCCTTCAGTCAAATGGAAACTTCAGAACCTCAGAAAGTTAAAAGCACAGAATCCCGTCAAATTGATAAAAGAAGCGGCGGAACTGGAAAAGGTGTTTAAGTGACAACAAGCCTAAGAATAGAGCAGATGCAGGGGTTACCTGCGGTTGGATTTAAACCAACCAGGTTAGTGTCCTGTCCGACATTTCAAAATGGATAATTTCCATCAGTATGTAACCGCGAATTGTTAAATCCATTCCGCGGAACTACTCAGCTGCCCCCTCGCCGGCTTGCTTGCCTCAACACCCATACTATCGTGATGCTGTTGCAGGATCCGCCTGGGAAGAATAGGGCCGGACACTACGCATCTTACGTCTTATCTCCGCATTATTGCGAGTGAGCTGCATAGTGTAATCCGACTGCAAGCCCATAAGCAACTCCGCAGAGACACCCAGCGCAGATTCGATGAATAGGGCCGTAGCCGCAGACAAGGGCCTTCGCTCGTTCAAAATATCATTGAGCATCGTGTAGGGCACGCCAATACGCTCGGCAAAATCCTTCTGGGAGATTCCCCGCGCAATCAACTCATCCTTGATAACCTCGCCCGGATGGGTGGGAGTGAAATTACTTTGCACCATAGTCCCTATTGATAGTGGTTTGACAATTCCAAAATGTTGCAGACAGTTACAATGGCCGCGCCATCAATCTTTTCCGTTTGGAACTCCAGACGGTATCTGTCATCGACGCGCACCGATTCAATCCCGGTCTTGTCTCCGGATAGTTTCTCATAATTGAGGGAGTTGAAAGGGAACAAGTCCTCAACCGCCCTCGCATTCTTCAAGATGTTCACAACCTTTATGTACTTCTTTACCACCTCCGGCTGAAACCTATGCTTTTTGTCGGCAGTCTGATTGTAATAGAGGCTGGACAGGTATTCTTGCTTGAAAACTATCTGCATCGCTTTGGTTTCCTTTCTGCAAAGATACAAACTTTATTTCAATATTACACTATTTAAGTGTAATTGTTTTGTAATAGATTGAAACACAACGCTACAATAGTAGACACAATTGCGGCAAAATACATTTAGCCTGATGATGCGGCACCATCCAAGAAATATGCGAAATATATTCCGTTCCGGGCCTGCATCAGTTATGTAGACAGGAACGTCGGCAGCAACTTTCTGCCGACCTTTTTTCGGAATATGGCAATTAATTAATACATTTGTCGATATGATTGATGCCGAGTATATACAGTCTCTCTCTGACTACCTTTTCTGGGACACAGATAAAGGCAGTATTGACCTTGAATCCAATGCACCATTTGTCGTCAAACGCGTCTTGGAATTCGGGCAAATAAAAGACTGGAACCTTATCGTAAAAAGATACGGGATGCCCCGTATCACAAACATTGTAAAAAACTTAAGAACACTTGACCCTAAGGCAGTATCTTTCGTTTCCGCAATCTCATCAATCCCAGAAGAAACTTTCAGATGTTACACTACGAAACAATCTCCCCAGACACATTGGGACTTTTGAAGAAAGCCCAATCGCTTGACATACTCCAAAATACTATGCTCGTTGGCGGCACAGCACTCGCCTTGCAAATTGGTCATAGAGTTTCCATTGACCTTGATTTTTTCGGGAAAGCAGATGCAGAATTGGAAGAACTGGCTGAAGAGTTTTCGTCTTTCGCATCCACCGTATCTCCTATATCAGCATCAAAAATGATGAGATTCTTGATAGTTGACGGCATCAAGATTGACATAGTCAACTACAATCACCCTTGGATAGATAAGCCTGTCGTTGAAGACGGTATCAGACTAGCAGGAATCAGGGACATCGCAGCAATGAAATTATCAGCGATAACGAACCGTGGAACAAAAAAAGACTTCATTGACTATTATTTCCTGCTTCAAATCTACTCTTTGGACGAACTAATATCTTTTTACAGACAAAAATATTCAGAGGCCCAACTGTTCACATCAATAAAGAGTCTTACATATTTTGGTGATGCAGAAACAGACCCTATGCCGAGGATGCTTGTTCCAATAAGATGGGATGACGTTAAGACAAGTATAATTACAGCTGTCAAGCAATATTTGAGCAGATGAAGAAGATTAAAAAGCGGGCTGGCTGAAAATCAATTCAGTCAGCCCGCTTCACTTTATTCGCGACGAGATTCCCGATTATTCTGCGCTACCGCCAGAACCAGGATCGGCATCCACATCCGTACGATATATTTTGCTGACCGGGCCAGCAGGCAGCTTCGGATACAAAGCCATGAAGCACTCATGACCAGGAGTGCTCTTCCCTAATCCCTCCTGTTCTATCAATAGCCCACGACTAACTCCGTCAAGGGCCAGTTTCACTCTTTGGCTACTGATTTAGGTTGACTTTTCTGTTCCACTTGTTCCGGTTGTTCCGCGCAGGGGGTGGAACGGGACAGAATATTTTACGATAATTTTGGCAATTATTTGATTTTTTGCCGAAATCATTGTACCTTTAATGCCGTATGACGAATGCTGAAATCATATTGAACTATGCGGCATCTCACGGGGGCACCCTCGTGAGGAAGGGCTTTGTGGCCTGGTTTGAATCTGCCCATCCTGGCGGATCGGTCCGGAGTATGGATACCGAACTTCGGCAAATGGTCGCAGCTGGAGTGCTGGAACGGACAGGCTACGGGCGTTTCCGTCTTCATTCCGATGTCAAGCCGCCATATATTCCGGTTGTCAGTCCGGAAATGAAGACGCTGTTTTCCGGCATCAAGGAGCGATACCCTTATGCCGGATTCTGCATCTGGCAGGCCAGGACGGTGTCTTCATTTATGCAGCACGTCCCCAGCGTCGATGTCCTGATTCTGGAAGCGGAACGCACGGCGGCAGAGGCCGTGTATGAAGATGTCCGGGAAATGGCTTCCGGTCGAACAGTCCTGCTGCGGCCCACGGAGAAAGAATATCGGCTGTACGCTTCCGGTGCGCCGTCGCTGCTGGTCAGGAATTTAATTTCGGAGGCTCCCGTCATACAAGTGGACGATGTAACCACGGCCACGCTGGAAAAGATTCTGGTCGATGTCACTATCGCTCCCGAGTTTGAGTTTGCCCGGGGCTCCGAACTATTCACTATCTTTGAGAACGCCGACCAGATGTACCGCATCGGCAAAAAGACCATGCTCCGCTATGCCGCCCGCCGTGGCAAGAAAGAAGAAATAGATCAACTGATACTATCGACAATGCTATGATTGACCCGAAAAGCCGAAGCCTGGAATGGATTCTTGAATCCTGCCGCATAAACAAAGTGAGTGATCCCACGCTGATGGAGAAAGCCATCCGCGCGCTCTCCCTGCTGGAAGCCCTGGCACGCTCCGGCTGTCCCTTCCTCTTCAAAGGCGGTAGCGCATTGATGCTGCAACTTGCTTGTACCCAGCGACTCTCGGTCGATATAGACATTGTATGCCCGCCCGGAACGGACGTCATTTCCCACTTGACACCCTATGCCGAAGAGTATGGATTCGGAGAAATCAAACCATCCGACCGCGCCTCCCGGACGAATGTCCCCAAGACCCACGCCAAGTGCTTCTACCAAGTCTCCTATGTCACCAACACCGCCACGGAAAAGATTCTGCTGGACGTCTTGTTTGAGGAAAACTGGTATTCGCGCATCGAGCAGTTACCCATCGTCAGCCCTTTCCTGGCGATGACCGGCGAACCGCTGACGGTAAACCTTCCCAGCAAGGACGATCTGCTGGGCGACAAACTGACGGCTTTTGCTCCCAACACGACAGGCATCCCTTATATCAAGACAGTCATCGGTCGCAACGGACTCCCGGAAGAACGCCACTGCTCAATGGAAATCATCAAGCAACTCTTCGACGTCGCCTCCCTGTTCGACCGGATTGACGATTTGAGCATAGCAAGGTCCACCTTCGAAAAGATTGCGCCCATCGAACTGGACTACATACGGATGGATAGCGGAGACCTCACGCCCATTCTTGACGATATCTATAAGACCTCCGAACTAATCTGCACTGGCATCTACAACAATGACCAGAGCTTCGAATATCAGGAACTGGTTCGTGGTATCAATCAGATTAGGTCCTTGATTATCAGCGAAAAGTACAACCATTACTCGGCTATAGTCAATGTATCCAAAGCGGCATACCTATCAGTCCTGCTCAAAAAGGGCATCAACGAAATCCGGCACTACGATCCCGCCATCGACTTGCGTCCCGTCAAGTTGAGCGCCCCCATCAACCCCGCCATCAACAAAATCAAAACATTCCGTCCAGAAGCATTCTTTTATTGGATGCTAATTGAAAAACTCCTGACCGAATAGCGGACAGTCATTTCTTTGTTCCGTTCCACAAGGGGAATGGAACACGCGGAACACACGGAACGGATGCCAGTTCGTAAACATTCGATAGAGTACGACTATCAGTTTGATTAAAAAACTGTCGCTCTACGTCACGATGGCCGTTACAAGATAGACGACAATATGGTGGAGAACAGCATCCGGCCTCTGGCCATAAGGGCGCAAGAACTATC
>OIWT01001017.1_pt1 | contig 35889 bp, 27 predicted proteins | sample 1587701 | NCBI WGS metagenome assembly OIWT01 (sample SAMEA3888904, study PRJEB22519) | human gut metagenome | biome: human gut; feature: human-associated habitat; material: faeces | place: Denmark | collected 2009 | reverse complement strand
CAACGACCCCCTGATTAACAGTCAGGTGCTCTAACCAACTGAGCTACTGAAGCAGGTTTTTTGGAAATGCGCTGCAAAGGTAATGGCTTATATTGAAATATGCAATATCTTTGCAAGAAAAATTTCATTTATGGATAAAATTATAGGAATAGGAAATGCTTTAGTCGATGCTCTGGCCCTGGTCGACAACGATAGCATATTAAAAGAAATAGGGCTCTACAAAGGAGGCATGCAACTGATTGGACCTGACATGCTCGCATCAATCAACGAAAAATTTGCAAACACACCACGCCGCATCACGACAGGAGGCGCCGCATGCAACACGATGATGGCACTGGCACAGCTCGGCATGAAGCCCGGAGTCGTGGGCATGATCGGCCGCGACCGCTTCGGCACACTGTTCAAGCAAAGCTTCATCGAAGCGGGAGCCGACGTCCGCCTACAGGAATGCGACCTGCCGACAGGCGTGGCCTCCACCTTCATCACCCCCGACGGACAACGGACTTTCGGCACCTGCCTGGGAGCTGCCGGCAACATGAAGCCTGAAGACCTGACTGACGACATATTCAAAGGCTACGACATCCTATTCGTCGAAGGCTACCTGGTGCAAGACCACAGCCTGATAAGCCGCATCCTGGAAATCGGGAAAGCTGCTGGCATGAGAATCTGCCTCGACATGGCCAGCTACAACATCGTGGAACATGACCGTGACTTCCTGCAACACATCGTGGACCGATACGTCGACATCGTGTTCGCCAACGAAGACGAAGCATACGCCTTCACCCAACTGCCCGAACAGGACGCTGTGGCTGATCTGGCCCGACGCTGCGAAGTAGCCGTCGTGAAGGTGGGAGCACGTGGAGCATACATCCGCCAGGGCTACGAACAAGTACACGTGCCGGCCAAAGACGTGCACGTCATCGACACCAACGCAGCCGGAGACTATTTCGCTGCCGGATTCCTCTATGGGCACGTGAGAGGATGCTCACTCGAGACATGCGGACGCATCGGCGCCGAACTCTCCGGCAACATCATCCAAGTGGTCGGCACCAAGCTCGAACCTGAGGTCTGGGACGAAATAAAGTTAAATATTAAAGCCATCTTATCGGAATAGGACACATCAGCCCTACATTTGTAGCCATATCTACATCGAAACAAAACCTTCTAGTATGAAACTGACCCATCGGAAACTGCTTGTGCTGTGCGGACTTCTCATCGCCGTGGGCACGTTTTTCGGATTCAAGCGCGACACGCGCAACTTCGAAATCTCCAAGAACCTGAACATCTTCAACTCCGTGTTCCGCGAACTCGACATCTGCTATGTGGACACTGTCGACCCGGAAAAGTCCATCGAAGCGGGCATTAACTACATGCTCTCCCAACTCGACCCCTACACCGTCTACTACCCCGAAAGCAAAAACGAGGAACTCAAGATGATGACCACCGGAAAGTTTGCCGGCATCGGCTCCATCATCCGATTCCACAAGGGGAAAAACCACGTCGTCATCGACGCCCCCTATGAAGGCATGGCCGCACAGAAAGCCGGCCTGAAGCCGGGCGACGTCCTCCTGGAAATCGACGGGGAAGACCTCACCGGAATGACCACCCAGCAGGTGAGCGACCGCCTGCGCGGCGAACCGGGCACCAGCTTCATGCTGAAATACGAACGTCCCGGACTGGCCGAACCACAGACCGTCAAAGTGACACGCGAGAATGTGCAGACACCAGCCGTCCCCTACTACGGCATGCTGAAGGACCATGTAGGCTACATCGTGCTCAGCAGTTTCTTCGACGGATGTTCGCGTGACGTGCGCCGGGCCTTCATCGAACTGAAAGAACAAGGAGCCCGCGCCCTCGTGCTCGACCTGCGCGGCAATCCCGGCGGACTGATGAACGAGGCAGTCGACCTGCTCAGCATGTTCATCCCCAAAGGTACGGAAGTCGTGTCGACCAAAGGCAAGCTCAAACAGGCATCCTCTGTCAGCAAGACCGGCAAAGAACCGCTCGACCTCGACATCCCCATCGCCGTCCTGGTCAATGAAAATTCAGCCTCAGCCTCTGAAATCGTGGCCGGCTCGCTGCAAGACCTCGACCGTGCCGTCATCATCGGCGAACGCACCTTCGGCAAAGGCCTCGTACAAGTCATCCGCGACTTGCCCTACGGCGGAAGCCTGAAAGTGACCACATCGAAATACTACATCCCCAGCGGACGCTGCGTACAGGCCATCAACTACCAGCAACGCACGGCCGACGGCAAGGCAGAGCGCATCCCCGACAGCCTGACCCACGTGTTCCATACAGCCGGCGGACGCCCCGTGCGCGACGGTGGAGGCGTGACGCCCGACGTGACAGTGGAAGACCCCAAACTGCCCACGATGCTCTTCTACCTGGCCAATGACGACGTACTCTTCGACTATGCCACGGACTACTGCCTCGCCCACCCCACTATCGCAGCGCCCGAAGACTTCGAGGTCACCGATGCCGACTATGCCGACTTCAAAGCCCGCGTGAAGAAAGCCGACTTCAAGTATGACCGCGAGAGCGAAAAGGCACTCAAGGCACTCAAGGAGATAGCCGACGTGGAAGGATACACCGACGACGCCAAGGCTGAGTTTGAAGCCTTGGAAAAGAAGCTCACCCACAACCTCGACCGTGACCTCGACCACTTCGCCAAGGACATCAAGATGCTCATCGCCAACGAAATCGTCACACGCTACTACTACCAGCGCGGTGCCATCATCCAGCAACTCAAGGACGACAACGACGTGGACAAGGCTGTCAACATCCTGACCTCCCCGACCGAATACCGGAAAATACTGTCTGCCCCGGCCGACAGCGTCACGGCAAAGGCTGTCGCTACAAAATGAAAAAACTGCATGTGAGGAAGGGCGGAGTCTGCCCGCCCTTTGCCGCATTGCAGTGACAATATTTTTCCATTGTCCCAAAATAAAGAAACCGGATGGCAGACGAGGCCGGCAGAGAGCATGGACAGCCCCTGTCAGCAAACGCCACATCTTAATATAAATCAACGCATTGCATTTTGGAATTATCTCCTATTCTCTCCGTCCGGCCACGGATAGTATTCCGCCCGTGTGCCGACTCCTATCCGTGGTCGGACGGAAAGGAGGGTAGACTTGCGCGGAGTTAACTCGGCGCACGACGGTCTTTCTATGACGAAGGACACGGGGCGGAAACCGTCGACTCCCTGTTCATCTTTTTCATTTCAGCCCCAAGCAAAACCAAAATCTGAAGGCCACACCTCAAGACCTGCCCAGCAACCATACAAGAAAACATGGTCCGGACACAGATTTCGTCCCGATTCTTGCCAACCTCAAAAAAAAACTTACTCCAACTTGCTTCCTTCCTCGAATCTCCTTACATTTGCCTTACTCAAAAAAACACACGTAAGCATGACAAGCATCGCCCAATCAAATATCCGCCAGGCATGGCTGGAAAGCCTGCTTTGGATTTTCTTCTTAACCAACATCCTTCAAAACCAATCCGTCATCTTCAGCATCGTGGGCACCATCATCTATGCCCTCCTCGTCGCAGGAGCCCTCCTGAGCGCAAGCTACACGTTCAGAAAACTGAAAGCTGACCGTCAGCAACTTTCGCGAAACCACTGTGCCTGTCTCGTCATCCTGATTCTGTCCTGCCTGGGCTACACGTTGACGTATGTCGTCGTCGGACTTCGACAACTTCTGTAAGAAGGCACATCAAGTCCCGACTTTTAACTTATATTAAGTCCGCATAAAAATCTTTCATTCTTCCCGCCCTCTTTGTAGGCTTTGTTTCTTTCTATTTACAAATAGGAACAGGCTTGCACATCGCTCTGCCATAAGACTTCCAACGCCGTTAAAGAAAAGGGAGGAAGACAATAACACACCTGCAAATTCATCCTAGGAAAACGCCATCCTTTGTCCTCATTTCACCGACTGCTTCCCATGAAAATGTTTTGATAGCCTCGGCAAACAAGGCTGCCTGCCGAAGCCGCAGGCACCATCTGCCTCTTGCATAAGTGGCTGATAATCCTTATATTCATACATACTAATTAGTAAAGAGAATCGATTCTCGACCACGAGTTTATCAAAGGATTAAATGATTTATTAAAAAGTGTAGTATGAAATTACCTGTTTATTACCTAAGTGATGCATGACGTCCTCCCAAAATATCTGGATGCCGGCTTTAACTTTAAAATCGGCTCTACGGCTATAGAAGATGGTTATACCACCAGGATTGCCACATACTAACCTCTGTACTCTCATATCAAATCTCCCCCATTTTATCCTTATGAATCTGCTTACTGACTCATTCGCGTACTCTTTATTCACATGGATTGTCTGGTTGGTTATAGCCGCCGGCGTTTCCTTCGTCATTTACACACTCATGCTGGTCTATCAGGATAAGACGTTGAGCACGAGTCAGAAATGGACATGGGCCATTATCATCGTCTGTCTGCACATTCCCGGCGCATTGCTCTACATCCTGTTGGGGAACGGAAGCAGCGGCCGCATCTGCAAAGGGAAGGACTGACTATCCGATACAGGCCCTGTTTATTCCCGGCATGCAAGCACGTTTGTGCTGTCGTGCTTACCATGCCGGGAATCTTTTCCGGACAGCTCCGGCACGGACCGTGCATCCCGGCCAGCCTCTCCGATGCACGCTCCCAAGCCGGACACACAAGCCATCCGCCTTCCAGCACCCCGCCCTTCGGCCATCACTTTGTGAAAAAGTGGATAAATTACAAATAATATTTCGTAAACCTTTGGAAACCGCGGCTTTTATACCTATCTTTGCAAACGGATAAAGATGAAGACGTGAGGGGCTTGATGAAAGCTCCTTTTTTATTGCTAAAAAAGAGAATTGAATGATTGACAGAAACGTTGTTCAGAACATCGTGGAAGAGTGGCTCGAAGGAAAAGACTACTTTCTGGTCGAAGTGACCGTGAGCCCGGATGACAAAATCATAGTGGAAATCGACCATGCCGAAGGCGTGTGGATCGAAGACTGTGTGGAACTGAGCCGCTTCATCGAGTCGCGGCTAAACCGTGAAGAAGAAGACTTCGAGCTCGAAGTGGGCTCGGCGGGCATCGGGCAACCCTTCAAAGTGCTCCAACAATACATCAACCACATCGGCATGGAGGTGGAGACGCTCACACGCGAAGGCGAAAAGCTGTGCGGCGTGCTGAAGGACGCCGACAAACAGGGCTTCGTGCTGACTGTGCCCCGACGCATCAAGGTGGAAGGCTCCAAGCGTCCCAAGGTCGTGGAGGAAGACCGCGCATTCACCTATGAAGATGTAAAATACACGAAATACTTAATTAGTTTTAAATAAAACACAAGGATATATATGGCCAAGAAAGAGGAAACAATCAGCTTGATTGATACATTTGCGGAGTTCAAGGAACTGAAGAACATCGACCGCACCACGATGGTAAGCGTCCTGGAAGAAAGCTTCCGCAGCGTGATTGCCAAAATGTTTGGCACAGATGAGAACTATGACGTGATTGTAAACCCCGACAAGGGTGACTTCGAAATCTGGCGCAACCGCGAAGTGGTCGCCGACGAGGACCTGACCAACCCCAACATGCAAATCTCGCTTACCGAGGCTCGCAAAATCGATGCTTCCTACGAGATCGGCGAGGAAGTGACGGACGAAGTCATCTTCGCCAACTTCGGCCGACGTGCCATCCTGAACTTGCGCCAGACACTGGCTTCCAAGATTCTGGAACTGGAGAAAGACAGCCTGTACAATAAATATATAGATAAGGTGGGCCAAGTGGTCAACGCAGAGGTCTACCAGATATGGAAGAAAGAGATGCTGCTGCTCGACGACGAGGGCAACGAGTTGCTGCTGCCCAAAAGCGAGCAAATCCCCAGCGACTTCTACCGCAAAGGAGAAACCGTGCGTGCCGTGGTGGCCCGGGTGGACAACACGAACAACAACCCGAAAATCATCCTGAGCCGCACCTCGCCTGTGTTCTTGCAACGCTTGTTCGAGATGGAAGTGCCCGAAATCAACGACGGACTCATCACCATCAAGCGCATTGCCCGCATCCCCGGCGAACGCGCCAAAATCGCCGTCGAATCCTATGACGACCGCATCGACCCCGTAGGCGCCTGCGTCGGCGTGAAGGGTTCGCGTATCCACGGCATCGTGCGCGAGCTGCGCAATGAGAACATCGACGTCATCAACTACACGTCAAACATCTCGCTCTTCATCCAACGCGCATTGAGTCCGGCAACCGTATCGTCCATCCGTCTGGACGAGGAGAACAAGAAAGCAGAAGTGTTCCTCAAGCCGGAGGAGGTTTCTTTGGCAATCGGTAAAGGCGGCATGAACATCAAACTTGCCAGCATGCTTACCGAATATACGATTGACGTCTACCGCGAATTGGACGACACCCCCGAAGACGAAGACATTTACCTTGATGAATTCAAGGACGAAATCGACGAATGGGTCATCAACGCCATCAAGGGTATCGGCATCGACACGGCCAAAGGCGTGCTCAATGCTCCACGCGAAATGCTGATTGAGAAAGCCGACCTGGAAGAAAACACGGTGGACGATGTTTTGAGAATTTTAAAGGCAGAATTTGAGGATTAATAAAAACGTATGACTATAAGACTAAATAAAGTAACAAGAGATTTAAACGTAGGACTGACGACTGTCGTTGAGTTCTTGCAGAAGAAGGGGTTTGAGATTACGGCAAACCCCAACACCCAAATCACCGAAGAGCAATACGAGTTGCTGGTAAAGGAATTCCGCAAGGACAAGAATCTGCGCATCGAATCCGAAAAGTTCAGCCAGGAAAGGCAGAACAAAGAGCGCAACCGGACTTCCATCTCCATCAACGACTTCGACGAGACAAAGAAAGAATCCAAGGCGAAGGATGATGTCATCAAGACTGTCATCCCGGAAGACGCACGCCCGAAATTCAAGCCCGTAGGGAAAATAGATTTGGACGCACTGAACCGACGCAAGAAACCGGAACCCGCGCCCGTCGCCGAAACACCCAAAGAAGAGAAAAACATACCCCCCCAAAGCGAGGAACAACAACCTGCCCCTCAACCAACAAAACAAGAAGAGAAGACCCCGGTCGCAGAACTGAAAAACGAAACGGTCGCCACAGAACCGCAACCGACTCCGACTCTTCCAAAGGAAGAAGTTCCTGCCCAAGAAACAACAACAGAGGTGACTGAAAACAACAACGTGGAAGAAAAGAAAGAAGAGGAACAGAAGGACGAGAGCATATTCAAAATCCGTCCGACTGAGTTTGTCTCAAAGATTAACGTCATCGGCCAGATTGACTTGGACGCACTGAACCAATCGACACGCCCCAAGAAGAAGTCGAAGGAAGAGCGTCGGAAGGAACGCGAGGAAAAAGAGAAGCTACGCCAAGAACAGAAAAAGCAGATGAAGGATGCCATCATCAAGGAAATCCGCAAAGTGGACGACAAGGCCAGCCGCAACGAAAAAGGCGAAGCCGACGAAGATGGCAAGAAAAAGAAAAAGCGTAGCCGTATCAACAAGGAAAAGGTGGACATCAATGCCGTAGAGCAACAGTCTGCCCGCAGCGGCAAAGGTGGAGACAAGCCTAAAGACCGCCATGGCAAAGACCGCGACCGAAACAAGAAAACATCATTCGCCAAACCGGAAGTGAGCGACGAAGATGTGGCCAAGCAAGTGAAAGAAACATTGGCACGCCTGACCAACAAGGGCAAGACCAAAGCATCCAAATACCGCAAAGAAAAGCGTGAAAACGCCATCAACCGCCAGCAAGAACTGGAAGACCAGGAAATGGCAGAAAGCAAGGTATTGAAGCTGACAGAGTTTGTGACAGCCAACGAACTGGCAAACATGATGAACGTCCCCGTGACACAAGTCATCGGAACCTGCATGAGCGTCGGCATCATGGTGTCCATCAACCAACGCCTTGACGCCGAAACCATCAATCTTGTAGCTGAAGAATTCGGCTTCCAGACCGAATACGTGAGTGCAGAAGTGGCACAAGCCGTCGTGGAGGAAAAAGACCGCGACGAAGACCTCGTGCCGCGTGCCCCCATCGTAACCGTCATGGGCCATGTCGACCACGGAAAGACTTCACTGCTCGACTACATCCGCAAATCAAACGTTATCGCAGGAGAAGCCGGCGGCATCACGCAACACATCGGAGCCTACAACGTGAAGCTCGAAGACGGACGCCGCATCACCTTCCTCGACACTCCGGGACACGAGGCCTTCACTGCCATGCGTGCCCGCGGTGCGAAAGTGACGGACATCGCCATCATCATCGTGGCAGCCGACGACAATGTGATGCCACAGACCAAAGAAGCCATCAACCATGCCATGGCTGCCGGCGTGCCCATCGTCTTTGCCATCAACAAGATTGATAAACCGGCCGCCAACCCTGACAAAATCAAGGAAGAGCTGGCCAACATGAACTTCCTCGTCGAAGAGTGGGGAGGAAAATACCAGTCACAAGACATCTCGGCCAAAAAAGGCATCGGCGTGAACGACCTGCTTGAAAAAGTGTTGCTCGAAGCCGAGTTGCTCGACTTGAAGGCCAATCCCAACCGCCGCGCGACAGGCTCCATCATCGAATCGACACTCGACAAGGGACGTGGCTATGTGGCAACCGTACTTGTGGCCAACGGCACACTGAAAGTGGGCGACATCGTCCTGGCCGGAACCAATTATGGTAAGATAAAAGCCATGTTCAACGAACGCAACCAGCGCATCAAGGAAGCCGGACCATCCGAACCGGCCCTTATCCTGGGACTCAACGGCGCACCGACGGCCGGAGACACATTCCATGTCATCGAGACCGAGCAGGAGGCCCGAGAGATTGCCAACAAACGCGAGCAGCTGCAACGCGAACAAGGTCTGCGTGCACAGAAGATGCTTACGCTCGACGAAGTGGGCCGCCGTTTGGCACTGGGCGACTTCCACGAGTTGAACGTCATCGTCAAGGGCGACGTGGACGGCTCCATCGAGGCCTTGAGCGACTCGCTCATCAAGCTCTCGACCGAGCAAATCCAGGTGAATGTCATCCACAAGGCTGTGGGACAAATCTCCGAATCCGACGTCAGCCTGGCTGCCGCCTCCGACGCCATCATCATCGGCTTCCAAGTGCGCCCGTCACAATCAGCGCGCAAGCTGGCCGAGCAAGACGGCGTGGACATCCGCCTCTACTCCATCATCTACGATGCGATCGAGGACGTGAAGGCAGCTATGGAAGGCATGTTGGCACCGAAAGTGAAGGAAGAAGTCACCGCCACCATCGAAGTGCGCGAAGTCTTCAAGATTACCAAGGTCGGCACTGTAGCCGGAGCCTGGGTACGTGAAGGCAAGGTGAAACGCACAGACAAAGCCCGGTTGATACGCGACGGCATCGTCATCTTCACCGGCTCCATCAACGCCCTGAAACGTTTCAAGGACGACGTGAAGGAGGTGCCCGTCAACTTCGAATGCGGTATCAGCCTGACGAACTACAACGACATCAAAGTGGGCGACATCATCGAGACCTTCCAGGAAGTGGAAGTGAAACAGACTTTGTAAGAGATACAACAGCCGGGGCGACACATGGCCGCAAGCGGGAACAAACTTCCCTGCGGCCTCTTCCCTGCACAGCATCTCTTGACACCATAACAATGTGCCAATTACCAATTCGAACAGATTTGTGTGATTGGCACATTGTGTTTAAAAACAGGATTTAATAGATATGACAGCAATCGACATATTCATCTTGGTCATATTGGGAATCGGACTTGTCTCAGGACTGACAAAAGGCTTCATCAAACAAGCCTGCACACTCATCGGCCTGGTGGCCGGACTGCTGGTGGCACGCGCCCTCTACACCATGGTGGGCGAACAACTGGCTCCCCACATCGGCACATCCGTCTCCGTGGCACAAATCATCTCATTCATCATCATCTGGGCCATCATTCCTGCACTGCTGATGCTGGCAGGCACCGCCCTGACACGCGCCTTGGAAATCATCCATCTGGGAGCTGTCAACCGCCTGTTGGGGGGCATCGCCGGAATAGCACTCCACCTGCTGTTCCTCGGCATTCTCATCAAGGTGATCGAATACATCGACCCGGAAGAAAAGCTCCTCTCACAGCAAGTCAAGCAGGAATCCGTGTTCTACCATCCTGTCGAAGAAACAGCCGGTATGTTCTTCCCGGCCATCAAAGAAGTAACAGAACAATTAATCAAGTAAAAACACTATGCAAGACGAACCAAATAAACTGATGAAGGAATTGGCCGCCGAGAAGTACAAGTATGGCTTCACGACCGACATCCACACTGAAATCATCGAGCGGGGACTCAATGAGGATATCGTGCGGCTCATTTCCGAGAAAAAAGGCGAGCCGGAATGGCTGCTGGAGTTCCGATTGAACGCGTTCCGCCACTGGCAGACCCTGGAAATGCCCCATTGGGCACATCTGGACATCCCCGACATCGACTTCCAGGCCATCTCCTACTACGCTGCCCCCAAGACAAAAAAAGAAGGGCCCAAAAGCATGGACGAAGTCGACCCCGAACTCGTGAAGACGTTCAACAAGCTGGGCATTCCCCTGGAAGAGCAAATGGCACTCAGCGGCGTGGCCGTGGATGCCGTGATGGACTCCGTCTCCGTGAAGACCACCTACAAGGAGGCACTCATCGAGAAGGGCATCATCTTCTGCTCCATCAGCGAAGCAGTGCGCGAACACCCCGACCTAGTGAGGAAATACCTCGGCTCCGTGGTCCCCTATCGTGACAACTTCTTTGCCGCGCTCAACTCGGCCGTATTCTCCGACGGCTCGTTCGTTTACATCCCCAAAGGCGTGAGATGCCCGATGGAGCTGTCGACCTATTTCCGCATCAACGCCTCAGGCACCGGCCAGTTCGAACGCACGCTCATTGTGGCCGACGATGACAGCTACGTGTCCTACCTCGAAGGTTGCACAGCCCCGATGCGCGATGAGAACCAGCTCCACGCTGCCATCGTGGAAATCGTGGTCATGGACCGTGCCGAAGTGAAATACAGCACCGTGCAAAACTGGTATCCCGGCGATGCCGAAGGCCGCGGAGGCGTCTACAACTTCGTGACCAAGCGCGGCAACTGCAAGGGTGTGGACAGCAAACTCTCCTGGACACAGGTGGAGACCGGCTCGGCCATCACGTGGAAATACCCGAGCTGCATCCTCACGGGCGACAACTCGCAGGCGGAATTCTACTCCGTCGCCGTGACGAACCACTTCCAGCAGGCCGACACGGGCACGAAGATGATTCACCTCGGACGAAACACCCGAAGCACCATCATCAGCAAGGGTATCTCTGCCGGACGCAGCCAGAACTCCTACCGCGGACTGGTGCGCGTGGCGGCCAAGGCCGACGGGGCACGCAACTACAGCCAGTGCGACTCCCTGCTGCTGGGCGACAAATGCGGCGCGCACACATTCCCCTACATGGACATCCACAACGAGACGGCAGTGGTCGAACACGAAGCGACGACTTCCAAAATTTCGGAAGACCAGCTCTTCTACTGCAACCAGCGCGGCATCCCGACAGAAGATGCCGTGGGCCTCATCGTCAACGGCTATGCCAAGGAAGTCATCAACAAGCTCCCGATGGAGTTTGCCGTTGAAGCCCAGAAACTTCTGGCCATCTCGCTGGAGGGAAGCGTGGGCTGACGAATACCAAACAAGACCTTCCCGACGACCGCATAGAACCCGCCCCGACTTACCCGTAAGGGCGTGCGGAAGCGGAAAGACGGAAGGACAAAGACGGAAAGGAAGGCGTCGTCAGCCGGCCTCCATAGCCTGCACGAAGCCACGCCGGACCGAATATTCATAAACAAAAAAACATTTACGATTATGTTAGAAATAAAAGATTTGCATGCCACCATCAATGGCAAAGAGATATTAAAAGGCATCAACCTCACGGTGAAGACCGGCGAGGTGCATGCCATCATGGGCCCCAACGGCTCAGGCAAGAGCACGCTGAGCAATGTCCTCGTGGGACATCCGGCCTACGAAGTGACCAAAGGCTCCGTGACATTCAACGGCAAGGACCTCCTGGCCCTCAGCCCCGAAGACCGCAGCCACGAAGGACTGTTCCTCTCCTTCCAATACCCCGTGGAAATCCCAGGCGTGAGCATGGTCAACTTCATGCGCACGGCCGTCAACGAGAAGCGCAAATACCTCGGTCTGGAACCGCTCAGCGCGAGCGAATTCCTGAAACTGATGCGAGAGAAACGTGCCGTCGTGGAGCTGGACAACAAGCTGGCCAACCGTTCCGTGAACGAAGGTTTCTCAGGCGGCGAGAAAAAGCGCAACGAGATATTCCAGATGGCCATGCTCGAACCGAAGCTCAGCATCCTCGACGAGACGGACTCCGGCCTCGACATCGACGCCCTGCGCATCGTGGCTGAAGGTGTGAACAAGCTGAAGACGCCCGAGACATCGTGCATTGTCATCACTCACTACCAACGCCTGCTCGACTACATCAAGCCCGACATCGTCCATGTCCTCTACAAAGGCCGCATCGTCAAGACCGCCGGTCCGGAACTGGCCCTTGAACTGGAGGAACGCGGCTACGATTGGATTAAAGCCGAATTAGGAGAACAGTAAACAACAACTTATTTTCCAGACGCGGATTGCGCGGATGACGCGGATTTTATGGACAGCAAACTTTCTCAAGCAGAAAAGACATCAGCCATCATCAATGCTTTTTATGAAGTATATAACGAGCTGGGATATGGCTTCATTGAGAATGTCTATCAGAACGCTCTTTACCGAGAATTGCAGGACAGAGGAATCCCCTGCACTGCGCATCCGAAGATTGATGTATATTATAAAGGTAAAGCCGTGGGGTATTACGAAGCCGACATCATAGCCTACGATTCGATTATTTTGGAACTCAAGGCTGTTTCCAACCTCAATGACAGCCACGAGTTACAACTGGTCAATTACCTGAAGGCTACAGACATTGAAGTCGGTCTGCTGATGAACTTCGGGCCTAAACCTGAAATCATCCGAAAAGTCTTCTCAAACTATTACCGGGAACGCTTGCGGAAAATCAGCGGAGATAAAAAATAAAATCCGCGTCATCCGCGCAATCCGCGTCTGAAAAATAGCAAACATAAGCACCAGAAAGAAATGAAAGCAGAACAACAATATATCGACCTGTACCGCCAGTGCGAGGGAATGATTGCCGCCCACAGTTCGGAGGTGATGAACACCCCCAGGGCACAAGCCTTCGCCGACTTCCAGCGGTTGGGTTTCCCGAACCGCAAGGTGGAGAAGTACAAGTACACCGACGTGGACGAACTGTTCGCACCCGATTACGGACTCAACCTGAACCGTCTCGACATCCCCGTCGACACCAGTGAAGTGTTCAAGTGCGACGTGCCCAATCTCAGCACTTCGCTCTACGTCATGCTCAATGACTGTTTCGACGCACACGAGCAACCCAAGGCTTCCCTGCCTGAAGGCGTCTGGGCCGGCAGTCTGAAAGAGTTTTCAACCCTCCGTCCGGAACTGGCCGCACGCCATTACGGCCGGCTGGCCGACACGTCGAAAGACGCCGTCACAGCACTCAACACCATGCTGGCACAGGATGGGTTCGTGCTCTACGTCCCGAAGGGCATCGTCGTGGAACGGCCCATCCAAGTGATAAACCTCCTGCGCTCAAGCGTCGACTTCATGCTCAACCGCCGCGTGCTCGTCATCGTGGAAGATGGCGCACAAGCACGGCTGCTGGCCTGCGACCATGCCATCGACCGCGTGAAGTTCCTCGTCACCCAGGTCATCGAAGTATTCGTCGGAGAGAATGCCACATTCGACTTCTACGAACTCGAGGAGACACACAACAACACCGTGCGTTTCAGCAATCTCTACGTACATCAGAAAGCCGGCAGCAACGTCTTGCTCAACGGCATGACCCTCCACAACGGACAAACCCGCAACACGACTGAAGTGGTCCTCGACGGAAGAGGGGCCGAAATCAAGATGCTGGGCATGGCCATCGGGGACAAACAGCAGCATGTGGACAACAACACCTTCATCGACCACCGCACCAGTGACTGCACCAGCACGGAACTCTACAAGTACGTGCTCGACGACAGTGCCGTGGGAGCTTTCGCCGGTAAGGTGCTCGTCCGAGAAGGCGCTCAGCACACCTCCTCCCAACAGACCAACCGCAACCTCTGTCTGACTCGCGAAGCACGCATGTACACCCAGCCCCAACTGGAAATCTATGCTGACGACGTGAAGTGCGGACACGGGGCGACCGTCGGCCAACTCGACGAAAACGCCCTCTTCTACATGCGCCAACGCGGCATCAGCGAGAAGGAAGCCCGCCTGCTGCTCATGTTTGCCTTTGTCAACGAAGTGGTGGACGAGATACGCCTTGACGCACTGAGAGACCGCCTGCACCTGCTCGTGGAGAAACGCTTCCGCGGCGAACTGAACAAGTGCCAAGGCTGCGCCATCTGTAAATAGGAACATGACTAAACAACTACGAATCATGAATATAACAAAGATACGCGAAGACTTCCCCATCCTGGGCCGCACGGTCTATGGCCGTCCGCTTGTCTATCTGGACAATGCCGCCACGACCCAAAAGCCCCGTTGCGTGGTCGACGCCATCACGGAGGAGTACTACTCGGTGAATGCCAACGTGCACCGCGGTGTACACTTCCTCTCCCAGCAAGCCACCGAGCTTCACGAGGCTGCCAGGGAGACCGTGCGCCGCTTCATCAATGCCCGCTCGACGAACGAAATCGTCTTCACCCGCGGAACGACGGAAAGCATCAACCTGCTGGCTTCATCCTTCGGAGAGGCCTGCATGACGGAAGGCGACGAAATCATCGTCTCCACGATGGAACACCACAGTAACATCGTCCCCTGGCAACTGCTCCGCGAACGTCGGGGCATTGTCATCCGCGTCATCCCGATGAGTGACGACGGACGTCTCCTGCCCGACGAGTACGAACGGCTCTTCAACGAACGCACCCGGCTCGTATGCGTGGCCCATGTGTCAAATGTGCTCGGCACGGTCAACCCCGTCCGGCAGATGATAGCCACCGCACATGCACACGGCGTGCCCGTCCTTGTCGACGGGGCACAGTCCGTCCCGCACATGGCCGTCGACGTTCAGGCCCTCGACGCAGACTTCTACGCTTTCAGCGGACACAAGGTCTATGGGCCTACGGGCGTGGGCGTGCTCTACGGCAAGGAGAAATGGCTCGACCGCCTGCCTCCCTATCAGGGCGGAGGCGAGATGATACAACACGTGAGCTTCGAGCGCACCACGTTCAACGAACTGCCCTACAAGTTCGAAGCCGGCACGCCCGACTACATCGGCACCCATGCCCTGGCCACCGCACTCGACTATGTCAGCAACCTCGGCATGAAGGACATCGAGGCTTACGAGCACGAACTTACCCGCTACGCCACGGAGCGTCTGCAAGCCATCGAAGGGATGCGCATCTTCGGCACGACACCGGACAAGGGAAGCGTCATCTCCTTCCTTGTCGGCGACATCCACCACTTTGACCTCGGCACACTGCTCGACCGCCTGGGCATCGCCGTCCGCACGGGCCACCACTGCGCCCAGCCCCTCATGGAGCGTCTGGGCATCGAAGGCACAGTGCGTGCCTCCTTCAGCTTCTACAACACGAGGGAGGAAGTCGACGCACTCGTGGCAGGCATCGAACGGGTGAGGAAGATGTTCTGAACGAACTCCAAACCTATATAGAAAAGGCCGCAACCCGGCAAGCGCACTAGTTGCTTGCTTCAGTTACGGCCTTTCTTTATACTCTTTTATATCTTATTGTTCAAACACTGTCTTCCACCGAAAGATTCACCAACTTCAGAAATCACATTGTACACATTTTTCAGCACAAGCCAATTCATACTCTGATAAGATATGTTCCTGAAGATTGCCATCTTCCCAACAAAGCAAGTACAAGCATCTATAGATTGCAGGAACTAACATTCAACCAACTATTTACAGCCCAGCTCCTACGGTAAATCAACCTGTGAGGACAGCCCCATACACTCCGCCCGGGAGCGGAAAGGAAGGCGGACGAGGACGGAAAGGAGGGTAAGGACGGGCGCAAACCAGTCCGCCCGCGGACAGCCTTAAGGCGGCTGCACGGGCAAACGGGATGCAGGTGCGGGATGTATGGATTTGTCTATTTCTTTTTGCAATAATCCGACGGGGAGACACCGTAGACTTGCTTGAAGCATTTACTGAAATAGTGCGAATCGTAGAACCCCGTAAGGAAGGCCACTTCGGTGATGGTGCGTCCGCCGGCTTCGAGAAGGGCGACGGCACGGCGCAGGCGGAAGTCGCGGATAAGCTCGACGGGCGAAATGCCGATAAGTGCTTTCGTCTTTTTAGTCAGCACTGAACGGCTGACGCCCATCCGCCGGGACAGGCTCTCGACAGTCAGTTCGGGCGAACCGAGTTGTTCGTTGATGAAGTCGGTCAGGCGATGGATGAAAGCCTGCTCGGCAGACGGCAAAGCGTCGTCGGGTTGGTCCTTGGCAGGCGCTGTCGCGTCGGGACTGGTAATCTGCGACTGGTAGAACCGGCGCAACTGCTCGCGGCGGCGGAGGATGTTGCCCACCTGTGCCTGCAACACTTTCGAACTGAAAGGCTTGGGAATGTAGGCTTCCACGTCGAGATTGAGACTCTCGATTTCGCCGTCAAACGAGGCTTCCCCCGTGAGCAGGATGACGGGTATGTGGCTTGTGGCCGGATTGCTGCGGAGCATCCTGACCATCTCCGTCCCGCTCACCAGAGGCATACGGATGTCGCTTATCACGAGGTCCGGATTGTGCTTCACGGCTTGAAGGAAACCTTCTTCGCCGTTGGCAGCCGTCGCCACCCGATAGTCTGCCGCAAAAGTCGACTCCAGGAAGCGGCGCAGGTCGGCATTGTCCTCCACAATGAGCACCAGCGAACGGCGGTCCTCGGCGGCAAAGCCGACAGCCGGTGCTGCTCCGTCCGACGATGCACTGTCACTGTCATCCAGGATAAACTCCGTGTCTGCTGCAAAATGACGGCCTCCCTTAGGCAGCTCGACAGTGAAGACCGAGCCGGCCCCGACCTTGCTGCTCACCGTGATATGCCCGTGATGAAGCTCCACGAGTTCCTTGATAAGCGAAAGCCCGATGCCCGTGCTCGGTGTGCGGGAAGCGTTTTTCTGGAGGTATGACTCGAAACGTCCGAACAAGTGTGACTGCTTGTCTTCAGGAATGCCATATCCCTGGTCGACGACGCGCACGACGACGGTGTCGGCCTCTTCCGCCACTTCGACCGTGATTTGTTTGCCCTGTGGGGAATACTTGAAAGCATTCGAAAGCAAATTGAAGAACACGCTTTCCAGCTTCTCTTCATCAGCCCAGATGGTCAGCGAAGGTGCCTCCATCTGCAAGGCCAGACTCGTGTGTTCCTGTTCGGCCAACCCGGAGAACGAGCCTAACAACTGTTCGAAAAAGGAACGCAGCTCCACGCGCCGTACGCGCAGATGCATCTTGTCGCTCGTGATTTTCTGGAAGTCAAGTATCTGGTTGATGAGACGGATACTACGGCGGACATTCGTCTGCATGATTTCCAGATTTTGCCGCACCTTGGGCGAGAGGTCTTTCTGTTCGAGCACATTCTCCAGCGGGGAGACGATGAGCGTGAAAGGCGTGCGCATCTCGTGGACGATGTTGGTGAAGAAGTTTGTCTTTACATCAGCCAGCTTCTGCTCCATCTCCACCCGCTGGTTCAGCTTGTAGAGTTTCAGCAAGATGGCTGCCGCAACGAAGACCGCCAGCAGAAAGAGGGCGATGAAGAGGGCGATGCCTCCGGGCGACTCCCGGAAAGAAGGCAGCACACGGATGCGGAGCGTGCGCTCATTGTCCACCCACCGTCCGTCGCTGTTGGTCGACCGCACGCGGAATGTGTATGTGCCGCTGGGAATGTTCGTGTAGATGGCTTTCGCATCGTTGCCCACATAATGCCAGTCATCAAAGCCCTCCAGCTTGAAAGCATACTGCACCCTATCAGGAAAATTCATGTCAAGAGCACGGAAACGCAAAGTGAAGGAATTGCAGTCGTGCTCGAGCACTACGGTCTCCTCGGAGTCAAAACGATAGGACAGCCCGTCCTTGTCAGTCAGCGACAGATCTTTGACTTCAAAGGATGTGAGCACGATGTTCGGCTTATAGATTTCCTTCTCGATTTCTGACGGGCGGAAAGCCAGAAAGCCCCGGTCGGTGGCAAAGAGCAGTTCGTCCGCGCCGTTCGTGACGGCATCGTCATCCGAGAAGGTGAGGTCAGAGGAAAAGAAACGGCTGTCGTAGGTGTCAAAGGTCTCTGCTTCGGGGTCAAACTCACACAAGCCGACTTCCGTGGCCAGCCAGATGTGGCCTTCGCTGTCCTCCTGCATGGTGTAGATGATGTCCGAGGGCAGACCGTCACGAGTGGTGTAGTTCTTAAAACAGCGGCTGTCCGAGCGATACAACCCTTTGCCGAAGGTGGCCAGATAGAGCGTCCCGCGGCTGTCCTTGAAAATGTGCAGGACGGCATTGCTGTTGAAAGCCTCCTTTCCGGAGGTGAGCCTGTGGAGGTCTTCGAAGACGACCGACTCCGGCGCATTCACCATCGGATGGAAACGGAGCACACCTTGCTTGGAAGCCACCCAGACATAGCCTTGACTGTCTTCACACAGGCAGCGAATCTCACGGTGTGTGGCGGGATATTGCTTCAGACGGTTTCCCCGATGGAAAAACACGGTCTTTCCCTGCGAATCGCGGTTCACATAGTTCAACCCGCCTCTCGCCGTACCCACCCATATATGGTGGCAACTGTCTTCCAGCACGACCGAGACATGATTGTCGCTCAGCGAATAGGAGTCTCCGTCACAGTGCGTGAAGTGCTGGAGCGCGTAGCGGTCTTTACTCTGTGGTGTGGCCTTGAAGAGTCCGCGCTCTTCTGTGCCAATCCAGATGTTCCCTTCATGGTCCTGCAAGATGGTGTTTGCCTGTCCTATGTAAGTCTTGTGCGGCGTGATGGTTCCCCGGTCGGAAAAATAGCCCAGGAAGCGATGCGTGCGTGCATCAAAGATGTGGATGGTGCTGTCGCGCGTCCCCATCCATAGCCGGTCATAGCGGTCTATGCAGAGGCCGGTAGTCCGGTTCTCATTGTTATAAAGGTCGGAAGGGTCTGGCGAGACGAGCTTGAAATAGTTGCTCTTGAAGGTCAGTTTCAGGACACCCTTGTTTCCCTTCCCCAGCCACAAGTTGCGCTGCTTGTCGACGTAGAGATTCGAGGGTTCGGTGAAGTCCGGCATGTTTTGGGTGGAAGGCAGGATGAGAGGGAACAGCTCGTGATTCTCCATATCATAATAGTTGAGCGCCTTATTGGGTGCATAGAACCAGATGCGCTGGTTACGGTCTTCGAAGATGGAAATCTTGTCACGCGCCATGATGTTCCTTCGGTGGCGGTCCAGGAGATGAAACTTGCGCTGGCTGTTTTTGTTTATTTCCAAGCAGGTGATGACGGAATTGTCCAAATAGGTCACCCAGATGTTTTTGTCCTGGTCCACATAGCAATCCCCTATACGATTGCTCTCCAGTCTGTAGGGCGCAGGTTGGTTGGCAGCATATTGGCGCACAGCCCCGGTCTCGATGTCGTGCAGGAAGAACCCGTCAGCCGCAGTCATGTAGATGGACTTCACGTCCGTATAAGCCTTGATACGCACCACGTTGTCCTGCGTAGGTAGTTGTATCAGCGTATGATACCCCTCTTTGTTATGATAGATATACACCCGCCCTCGGTCACTTCCAATCTGAAACAGATTCAGACGCTTGCGCATGCTGAAGTAGCGGGCATCCGTGCCCAGCGGGTGCTTCGTCAGCTTTTTGTTCTCATGGTCGTAGTCGAGGAGTTCCTTGCTGGTCAATATCCAGACCCGTCCTTCCCGGTCATTGGATATCATCACGATTTTAGTCGTGTCGTTCGGCGGATAGCACAGGACAGATTCATAATGCAAGTCTTCTTCCTCATCATAGTACGCCCGAATAAGTTCCCGTTTCTCCAGATAGAGCCAGATGTCGCCGTTGGGTATGAGTTGGACAGCCTCCACTTGTCCGAGTGAATCCGGAAGTTCCAGGAACTGGCGGGTGTAAGGGTTGAAACGGAATGTCACGCGATTGTCATTGGTCAGCCAGATATAGCGATGGCTGTCCTCGCGGAGCGCAGTGATAAGATTGTTTCCCAGCCCAAGGCTGTCGCTGTCCTCCAGATTATAATTGGTAAACTTCTCGCCATCAAAACGGCTGAACCCGTTCGAGGTGGCAAACCACATATAGCCTTGCTTGTCTTGTATGGTCGCGTTGATTGTCTGCTGGGGTAATCCGTTTGAAGTATTATAAAGTGTCGGGACATACGTGCCCTGTGACGCGACTGGCAACAAACGGACAAAGACTGCCAACAAACAAATCAACAACTTTAATGTATGTTTCATGGATGAATCGCATATACTGTTCTCCACTTTCCATATGGTCTGGCACGACATTCACGCACTCAATACTTGCCTGCGCGCCCTTCGTACCCGCCATAGAAAAAGCATTACCGAACATCTTATGTGTTTTGACACAAAACTACACCAAAAAAACTCAAATCTACACCTTGATTCGAGGATATTAATATATTTTTGTATATGCAAAAACACTCAACCCTCTATGAAAACACGATTAATCATTTTTCTGATGTGTCTGTTCGCTTGGTTTTCCGGAGCAGACACGCATGCCCAGACAGACGTCAAACACCTGTCATGGGGCAAAGTCGCCAACAACATGCCGACCGAATGGTACAATAGCGAACAGGCACGAAACATTGCCGACCAACTGCTCGCACGGCAAATGGACTGCGGAGGATGGCAGAAAAATATCCCCTATCACCACTTGCTCACGGATGCCGAACTTGCCAAAGTGCGCCGTACAGGCGTGGGCGCCACCATCGACAATGGCGCCACGACCACGGAAATGCGTTTCCTGGCACGAGTTTATGCCTGCTGCGGAGACGCGCGCTACAAAGACGCCTTCGTGAAAGGACTACACTACTTATTCGAAGCCCAATATGACAATGGCGGCTGGCCACAGTTCTACCCGCCACGGGGCAAGGCACACTACTCTTCACACATTACTTATAACGACAATGCCATGGTGAACGTGCTTCGTTTGCTCCGCGAAGTGAGCGAGAACGATTCACCCTTCGACGGCTTACGACTCAGCGACAGCCTGCGGGAACAGGCTCAAAAATCTTTCGACAAAGGTATCGACTGTATCCTGAAAACCCAAATACGCATCGACGGGAAGCCCACTGTGTGGTGCGCACAACATGACGAAAAGACTTTCGCTCCTGCTCCGGCACGCGCCTACGAGTTAGTATCGTTCAGTGGCTCGGAGTCAGCGTCCATCGTCAGTCTGCTCATGTCCCTGCCTCATCCGTCTGAAGAAATCATCGCAGCAGTGAAAGGAGCCGTAAAGTGGTTTGAGGAGCACGAAGTGAAAGGCATCGGCGTGCGACGCCTCCATGCCGGCACACCTCAACGCGACGTACGCATCGTGTCGTCTCCAGACAATGTGCTGTGGGCGCGCTTCTATGACTTGGACACAGGAAAACCGTTCTTCTGCGACCGCGACGGAATCAAACGCAATGACCTGTCAGAGGTGGGACAAGAACGCCGTGGAGGATATGCTTGGTACACCAACGCCCCGCAACGAGTCCTTGAGGCCTATCCGAAGTGGCTGCAACGAGTGGAAAAAGGTGGATAAAAGAAGACTTCATGTGTAAAAATGCGTTTAGCATCAAATTTACACAAGAGAAACGCAAATCTACACAGCCAGGAACACCGGAAAAACTACCTTTGCAATGTCAAAAAGATAGAGACGTAAACAAAGAAATACATTACATAAGGATCAGTTATAACATTAAGCTTATATTTCTATCTAGGGAATTCCGGAACAAACGGAATTATTACTTATCCCTTTTAGGTGGGTGAAAAGTAACAGTGCGCATGGGGCAGTGATGCCACGTGCGCATTATTTTTCTCCTCCTCCCCGATAGAGCCGTTTTTTTTTGAACATATTTAACCCACCGCGCCAGTGAAGGATGCTGGCAGATAGGCTGAATCGGATTACTTTTGCAACATGATGCAGAAATTCTCACTCGCCAGACTCATCCCCCTGCCACGACAATACTGGGCGGCATTCGCCATCATGCTGGCCATCCTCATGTCGGTCATCAACGGGACTATCATCAACGTGGCACTCCCCACGCTGTCGGCCGAGTTCGGCATCTCCCCTTCTTCCTCCATCTGGATGGTCAACGCTTACCAGCTCGTCACGGCCATATCGCTGCTGTCGTTCGCTTCGCTGGGCGACCTTTACGGCTACAAACGTGTGTTCCTCACAGGCATTGCGGGGTTCACCGCGGGTTCGTTGCTATGCGCGATGGCCGGTTCGTTCAAGGTGCTAATCATCACGCGCGTCATCCAAGGACTGGGCGCGGCCTGCATCATGAGCGTAAACACGGCCTTGCTCCGCCTCATCTATCCGCCGGAGCACCTGGGACGCGGCATGGCGCTCAATGCAATGGTCGTCGCCGTGTCGGCCACAGCCGGACCATCCGTCGCAGGAGCCATCCTGACGTTCGTCTCGTGGCACTGGCTTTTCCTCATCAACATCCCTTTCGCCATCGCCGCCTTCATCATCGGCTATAAGTTGCTCCCCGGCAATCCGCACAAAGAAGGCACACACACGTTTGACAAAGTGAGCAGCCTGGCCAACGCCGTGACCTTCGGCCTGCTCATCTATTCGCTCGAAGGCATCGCCCACGACGCCAACCGCACGCTGATAGCCATCCAAGTGGCAGTGATGCTTGTCGTGGGTTACTTCTTTATCCGCCGGCAGCTCCACATGGAAGCCCCGCTCTTCCCCGTCGACCTGCTGCGCATCCCCATCTTCTCCATGTCGCTATGCACTTCGATAACTTCGTTCACGGCCCAGATGCTGGCACTCGTGTCGCTCCCCTTCTTCCTGCAAGACGTCCTGGGCTACTCGGTCGCAGGCATCGGCCTGATGCTGACAGCCTGGCCTGTGAGCACCATCCTCATCGCTCCCCTGGCCGGCCGGCTGGTCGAACGTTTCCACCCCGGACTGCTGGGAGGCATCGGGCTGCTGGTGTTTTCCGGAGGGCTGTTTGCCCTCTACTGGCTTCCGCCCCATGCACCGGAGTGGAACATCGTCTGGCGGCTGGTGCTCTGCGGACTGGGGTTCGGCCTGTTTCAGACGCCAAACAACTTCACCATCGTGTCGTCCGCACCGCGACACCGCAGCGGAGGGGCCAGCGGCATGCTGGGCACGGCACGCCTGCTGGGACAGACCCTGGGCACGTCGCTCGTCGCCCTGTTGCTCCGCCTGTATGCCCACGGCGAAGCTGTGCAGCTCTGTCTGTTGCTTGCCGGCTGCTGTGCCTTGGCAGCATCCTTCGTGAGCTGCCTGCGCCTCTCGCAGCCTGCACCGAACCGGAAAGAATCATAATATATATAAAGGTATAAACACGCATCATGACATTCCTAATGAAACTACTCATCACCGCCTGCTGCCTATTGGTCCTGCTGGCTGCCTGTACACCCGGGCGCACCTATCACGTCACTGAGGGGCACACACACACGTACTACCGCATCACGTATCTGCACGACCGCTCGCTCGACCGGGAAATCACCGACGAAATCCAACGTTTCTACCACTCGCTCAATCCCTTCGACTCGCTATCCATCGTGAGCGCCGTCAACATGAACCGCGACGTGGAGGTCGACTCCATCTTCATCCATGCCTTCCGCGTGGCGGAGGAAGTGTCGCGGCAGACCGAAGGCATGTTCGACATCACCTGCGCCCCGCTCATCAACGCCTGGGGATTCGGATTTAAAAACATGGGACGGGTGACACCCGCGCTCATCGACAGCCTGAAGTCGTTCGTAGGTTATGAAAAAGTGCGCCTCGAAGGAAGCCGTGTGGTGAAGGACGACCCGCGCGTCATGCTCAACTTCTCCGCCGTGGGCGACGGCTGCATCTGTGACCTCATCGCCGCCCGCCTCGACAGCCTGGGCATCGACGACTACCTCGTCGACATCGGCGGCGAAATGACGGCCAAGGGCGTAAACCCCAAGGGCCTGCCCTGGCACATCGGCATCAACAAACCGGTGGACGACTCGACGCAGACGAACAACGAAATCCAGCAAATCATCGAACTGAGCGACCGCCGCGGCATCGCCACCTCGGGCGACTACCGCAACTTCTACGTGCGTGACGGCCGGAAGTATGCCCACACCATCAACCCCAAGACGGGCTACCCCGCCGCGGCCGACATCCTGAGCGCGACCATCATGGCGCAGGATTGCATCGTGGCCGACGCCTATGCCACCTCGTGCATGGCCCTGGGCCGCGAAGAGGCGAAGAAGCTCCTCTCCCGCCATCCCGAGCTGGAGTATTACTTCATCTACGCCGACAGCACGGGGACATTCCGCACGGAGTATTCGCCGGGGATGGAAAAATATCTCGTGAAGTGAAAAGTCCGCCGGACTTTTCGCTCCTGTCCGACTAAAATCATTTACAAACAAAGCCTGTTCCGACGGGGACTTAACAGCGTGCGACCACGGAAAGGAGGGTAGCCGACCACGGCCTCCTTTCCGTGGCCGCACGCTTTCCTTTCCGCTCCCGTCTACCCTTAACGGCCTCCACACACGGACTTTCTTCGTTGAAAATAAAGCCTTTAAGCAAAACTGACCGCTCCCGGTACAAGCTTCTATCCGACTAAGAAAATTGTTGAAAATCTGCGCCAGAGCCAAAAACACCCGGATTTGCACGATTCGCAAAATAGTGCTATCTTGCAACTCATCAGAGAGGAAAGACATGATTCACACCAAACACACACGAACCACCATGCGCAGCATCCTGTTCATCGCCTTGCTTGCCCTCGCAGCAAGCTGCACACAGCGACAGAAACCCGCCGCCCCGCAACCCGAGGCAGCCAGTCCCGAACCCGCACAGGCCGCTCCGGACACCGTACCGGACAGGCCCAACGCCGAATTTCCCTCCCCGCTCACGGGAAAAATATCGCCTACGGGAAAATCCGGCCTGACGCTCGCCGTGGAGCAACCCGTCGTCCGCATCGACAGCACAGAGTTTGTGGAAACCATCTTGCGAAACGAGGGGGACGACACGCTCACCGTGGGCCAACCCTATTATCTGGAACGCTTCCGCGACGGCAAGTGGATGCGCATCGACCTGAGCCACGACGCGGAAGGGCGCATCATCGCGTTCGACGCCATCGGCTACTACATCCACCCGGGCAAAGAGCTCCGGCTGAAACGCGGGCTGTGGAAAAGCGTCTACCGCTACACACCGGGACGGTATCGCGTCGTGATGCCCCACCCTGCCCGGCCGGGACAGGAAGAGCCGGAATGGCTGGCCGCTGAATTCCGGCTGGAGTGAACGTCCGTTTTTCGCTAACACACGTTAAGACATGACGTCGGATGCGTGATTTTGTGTAACTTTGCGCCGTCAATACAGAACATTCTAAAAACAAATACTATTATGGCTAAAAAAGCGCTTTTGATGATTCTTGATGGTTGGGGCTGTGGCGACCACAAGAAAGACGACGTTATCTTCAACACTCCTACTCCTTACTGGGACTCTTTGCTGGCCACTTATCCGCACTCGCAACTCCAGGCGAGCGGTGAGAACGTGGGTCTGCCCGACGGACAGATGGGCAACTCCGAAGTGGGTCACCTGAACATCGGTGCCGGACGCATCGTCTATCAGGACCTGGTGAAAATCAACCGAGCCTGCGCCGACGGCAGCATCCTGAAAAACCCGCAAGTGGTGGCAGCCTTCACCTACGCCAAGGAGCACGGCAAGAACATGCACTTCATGGGCCTGACCTCCAACGGCGGCGTGCACAGCTCGCTCGACCACTTGTTCAAGCTCTGCGACATCGCCAAGGAATACGGCATCGGCGACCGCACCTTCATCCACTGCTTCATGGACGGTCGTGACACCGACCCGAGAAGCGGCAAAGGATTTATCCAGCAACTCACTGACCACTGCGCACAGTCGGCAGGACGCATCGCCTCCATCGTGGGCCGTTTCTACGCCATGGACCGCGACAAACGCTGGGCCCGCGTGAAGGAAGCCTACGACATGCTCGTCGAGGGCAAGGGCAAGCAAGCAGCCGATATGGTGCAGGCCATGCAGGAATCGTATGATGCCGACGTGACCGACGAGTTCGTGAAACCCATCGTCAACAGTACGTTCGACGGCCGTATCCAGGAAGGCGACGTGGTCATCTTCTTCAACTACCGAAATGACCGCGCCAAGGAACTGACCGTCGTGCTCACCCAGCAGGACATGCCCGAAGAAGGCATGCACACCATCCCCGGCCTGCAATATTACTGCATGACGCCCTACGACTCTTCGTTCAAGGGCGTGCACATCCTCTTCGACAAGGAGAATGTGAAGGACACGCTGGCCGAATACCTCTCCAGTAACGGAAAGACACAGCTCCACATCGCCGAGACAGAGAAGTATGCCCACGTGACGTTCTTCTTCAACGGCGGACGCGAGCAACCCTTCCCCGGCGAAGACCGCATCCTCGTCCCCTCACCCAAAGTGGCCACCTACGACCTGAAGCCCGAAATGAGCGCCTACGAAGTGAAAGACAAGCTCGTGGCTGCCATCAACGAAAACAAATATGACTTCATCGTGGTGAACTATGCCAACGGCGACATGGTGGGACACACCGGTGTCTATGAGGCTATCGAGAAGGCTGTCGTGGCCATTGATGCCTGCGTGCGCGACACCGTGGAAGCAGCCAAGGCCAACGGCTATGAGGTCATCATCATCGCTGACCACGGCAATGCCGACCATGCGCTCAACGACGACGGCACGCCCAACACCGCACACTCGCTCAATCCGGTTCCTTTCGTCTATGTGACCGAGAACAAGGATGCCAAGGTGGAAAACGGCGTACTGGCCGACGTAGCTCCGTCTATCCTCCATATCCTGGGCATGGCCCAACCGGCAGACATGACGGGACATGACCTGATAAAGTAAGACAAACTTATCCTCCACAGGATGACCCCCTGCAAGGGGGACGGATTGGCAAATTTATGCCGTCCGTCCCCTTGCTCATTTATAAATTTATGCTACTTTTGCACCGTTTTTTCAACGAAGCCGCATGGTAAGACACCTGTCCCTGATACTCACACTGGTCGTGTGGATGCTGTCCACATTGCCTTGCTGCCTGGTGGACCACTGCATCTGCCAGGAGAGCACGTGTGCCTGCTCCGGCACGGATGACGGAGGACAGACAGGACCGTGCGACTGCTGTTCCCCATTCATCCATTGCAACACATGCACAGGTTGCACGGTGCCCGCCTGCCTGCATGTCGACCTCCGTGCGGAGACACCGGACGAAGGCAAAGTCCCATTGTCTCACGAAGATGAGTACTGCTCCCAGTACGCATCATCCATCTGGCAGCCGCCCAAAGCCCAGACCCTCCTCTAAATTCCATTCATCATCCTGTGACCGTGTCTGAGAGACACGGGCGCAACAACATGTCTCTGCGATGGCAACCTATGCCCTTCGCCGGGTGTGTTTATCTTATACATCCATTATCTTAACATTATCATTATGCAACAAAGAATATTAGGACTTGTCATGCTCTTGCTGTCCTGCCTGAGCGTGATGGCACAACATACACTGAGACTACAACTGAAAGATGCAGAAACCAAGGAAGCACTCGTCGGAGCAGCCGTGCGGGTGGAAAGCACCGGACAAGGAGCCGCCTCCGACGCTGAAGGCATCGTGACACTGACGGATGTGCCCGCAGGCGACCAAATATTGATTTTCAGCTACGTGGGCTATGAGACAGAACGGGTCACCATCCATTTTCCCCATGAGGGAGAACAACCCGTAGAGTTCCTGCTGGAGCCGGACGAAGAAATGCTTGATGAAGTCGTGGTCGTGTCCGTACGTGGCACGCGCACCATACAAAACGTTCCGACGCGTGTGGAGTTCATCTCCGGCGAAGAGCTTGATGAGAAAGGAAGCATGAAGCCTGGCGACATCCGCATGCTGCTCAATGAAAGCACGGGCATCATCACACAACAGACATCGGCCATCTCCGGCAATGCGTCCATCCGCATCCAGGGACTCGACGGGCGCTATACGCAAATCCTGAAAGACGGCTTCCCCGTGTTTGCCGGAGCAGCAAGCGGGTTAGGATTGTTGCAAACACCCCCGCTCGACCTGAAACAAGTGGAAATCATCAAGGGAGCCTCATCCACGCTCTACGGCGGAGGAGCCATCGCCGGACTGGTCAACCTCATATCCAAAGAGCCGGAGGAAGAACGCGACTGGGGCATACACCTGAATGGCACCACCGGCAAGGGACTTGACGTCAGCACCTTCTTCGGCCAGCGTTTCGACCGCGTGGGGACCACCGTGTTTGCTGCCTATAACCGAAACTGGGCCTACGACCCGTCCGACACGGGGTTCACAGCCATTCCGAAGTTCGACCGCTTCACGCTCAATCCGCGCCTCTTCCTCTACTTCAACGACCGTACGGAGATGAGCCTCGGCCTGAACTCCATGCTGGAAAACCGGCTGGGTGGCGACATCCGCTATGTCCAAGGGCATGGCGACAGCGAACACTGCTATTTCGAACGCAACAAGACACAACGGCATTCGGCCCAACTGGTCGTGAAACATCGCCCGACAGACGACCGTGCCTGGAACCTCAAGAGCAGCCTCACCTACTTCACGCGGGAAATCAGCATCCCCGACTATACGTTTGACGGCACGCAAGTGTCGAGCTTCACCGAGCTAAACCACGTCCGCACGCTCGACTCCTCCGAATGGGTGGGCGGACTGAACCTCTGGACGGAGCACTTCGAAGAACAGCCACAAGCCGACTTCCCTATCCGCGACTACAATCAACTGACACTGGGAGCTTTTGTCCAAAACGACTGGACAGTGTGTCCCTGGCTGAACCTGGAGACCGGACTACGCGCCGACTATGTCCATCACTACGGCTGGGCCATCCTGCCCCGTGTGTCGGCTCTCTTCCGCCTGACGGACAATCTGACGTCGCGCGTCGGAGGCGGCATGGGCTACAAGGCACCGACCATCTTCACAGAAGACAGCGAACGCATCCAGTTCCAAGGCGTGATGCCCATCAGCGACTCGGCCAACAAACTGGAACGCAGCTATGGAGCCAATGCCGACTTCAACTACACGACCACCTTTGCTGACGACCGCCTGCGGTTCAGTCTCAATCAGCTGTTCTTCTACACTTATCTGTCTCACCCACTCCTTCTGGAAGCCGTGGACGAAGGATGCTACGCCTTCTTCAACACCGGTAAGACCACAAGCAAAGGCTGTGAGACCAACGTGAAGCTGGGATACGCGGACTTCAATCTCTACTTGGGCTATACCTACACCGACATGCGCACGGATGCCTTCGGTACGTTGCGCAAAAATCTGCTCACACCCAAACACCGCCTGAACAGTGTCCTTATGTATGAAGTGGAAGACAAGTGGAAAGTGGGATTAGAAGCCTACTACTTCAGCCGGCAACGATTGAACGACGGACTGATGGGACAGTCCTACGTCGTGTGCGGTTGCATGATAGAAAAGATATGGGAACGGTTTTCCATCTATGCAAACTTTGAAAACTTCACCGACCGCAGACAGACACGCTTCGACACCATCTACACCGGCTCCGTGTCCAACCCCGTGTTCCGCGACATCTATGCCCCGCTCGACGGATTTGTAATGAACGCCGGCATAAAGATTCGTCTCTGAGCCGTAAAATCCTTGAAACACCACTATCTTTGCATCCTGTTAATGTAACCAAAGATAACTATATGATACAGATTCAAGACGTAATCGTGAGCCTTGACATTTTTCGCGAGAAATTCCTCTGTGACTTGGACGCCTGCAAAGGCGAGTGTTGCGTGGAAGGCGATGCAGGTGCACCCGTGGAACTGGACGAAGTGGCCCGGCTGGAAGAGGTACTCCCCGTCGTGTGGGACGACCTCTCGCCAGCCGCCCGCGAAGTCATCGACCGTCAAGGCGTGGTCTATCCCGACCGCGACGGTGAACTGGTGACCTCCATCGTGAACGGGAAAGACTGTGTGTTTACCTGCTATGACGAGCGGGGATGCTGCTGTTGCGCCATCGAAAAAGCATACCGCGAAGGAAAAACCAACTTCTACAAACCTATCTCCTGCCACCTCTACCCCATCCGCATGGGACACTACGGCCCTTACAAAGCCCTGAACTACCACCGCTGGAGCGTATGCCGGGCGGCTGTGCTACTGGGGGAGAAAGAAGACGTCCCCGTCTACAAATTTCTTAAAGAGCCCCTGACACGCAAATTTGGCGAAGCCTGGTATGCCGAACTGGAAACAGCTGCCGACGAACTGAAGAAACAAGGCTATCTCTGAGAAGTTTCCGCCGCTGAAAATTTCCGGATAAAAAGCGTGCCAGTCTCACAACTTTTTTCTTACTTTATAGCGTCTAATCTACAAATGCTCTTAAGAAAGGAAACAACTATGCGAACACTACACATCATCGTCATCGGGTTGCTGTCGGCCACATTTCTGAGCAGCGCCCAGAGTTGCCGCACTTTTAGCGACCAGACCACCCAGGAAGCTCCCAGCAAGGAAAAGACAAAGAAAAGCTATTACGTCGCACCGTTCGAAGCCATCGAGGTCAACGGAGTGGCCAATGTGTCCTTCTCGCAGTCAGACAAAGTGAAAGTGGAGGCCATCGGCCCGGAAAACTTCCTGCCCTTCGTCGTCATCGAGTCGCACGATGGTGTGTTACGGGTGAACACACGCCGGATAGGAAACAAGCGCGTGGGCAAAGGCTTGGAGATAAAGATTGCCGCACCAACTCTCACGCGCATCTCTAACCACGGTGTGGGCAACTTCCGTACGACTTCGCCCCTGAAGACATCCAGCCTGGCCATAGACAACAACGGCGTGGGAGACGTGCAGCTCAAGAACATCGCATGCGAACGCCTGACTGTCAACAATGCCGGTGTGGGCAGCCTGACCCTCTCGGGCAAAGCCAAGACGGCTGAATACAAGTCAAAAGGTGTGGGAGACGTGAACGCCAAAGAGCTCAAGGCAGAGGACGTCGAACTGCAACACAACGGTGTGGGAGACCTCACCTGCCATGCCACCGAGACCATCCGCATAGAGTCGCGGGGCGTGGGAGACGTGGTCTACTACGGCAATCCCCGTGTGCTCAGCCAGTCGAAAAGAGGCGTCGGCTCGCTGGAGTCAAGATGATGCAAATGCCCGATAAACAAAACAGGTGACAACCTCCGTGTGAGATTGTCACCTGCTTTTGTTTTTATATCGGCCGCTCCCTTATGCGTCGATGTTGGCATAGGTAGCGTTGCTTTCGATAAACTCACGACGCGGACCTACGTCATCACCCATCAACATGGAGAAGATGTAGTCGGCCTCCGCGGCATTTTCGATGTGCACTTGCTTGAGCAGGCGCCGGTCGGGGTCCATAGTCGTCTCCCAGAGTTGCTCTGGGTTCATCTCGCCCAGACCTTTATAACGCTGGATGTGGATGCCGCTTTCATTGCCGCCGCCGTACTTCTCAATGAAGCGCAGGCGGTCTTCCTCCGTGTAGCAATACTCCTTCACCTTGCCTTTCGTGCAGAGATAGAGGGGAGGCGTGGCGATGTAGAGATAACCGTCCTGGATGAGTTGAGGCATGTAGCGGTAGAAAAGGGTCATGATGAGGGTGTCGATGTGTGAACCATCGACATCGGCATCGGTCATGATGATAATCTTATGGTAGCGCAGCTTCTCGATGTTGGCTTCCTTGCTGTCTTCCCCCACGCCGAAGCGCACACCCAGTGCTTGGATGATGTTGTTCACCTCGTCACTCTCGAATGCCTTGTGCCACATGGCTTTCTCCACGTTCAATATCTTACCGCGCAGCGGAAGGATGGCCTGGAAGGCACGGCTACGTCCCTGCTTGGCCGAACCACCGGCCGAATCACCCTCGACGAGGAACAACTCGCAGCGTGCAGGGTCTTTGTCCGAACAGTCGGCCAGTTTGCCGGGTAGGCCGCCGCCCGTCATAGGGCTCTTGCGCTGCACGGACTCGCGTGCCTTGCGTGCGGCAATACGTGCCGTGGCAGCCAGCACCACCTTGTCGACGATGAGCTTCGCTTCCTTCGGGTGTTCTTCCAGGTAATAGGTCAACGCTTCGCCCACGGCCTGGTTGACCGCACCGCTCACCTCGTTGTTGCCCAACTTCGTCTTCGTCTGTCCTTCAAACTGCGGCTCGGCCACTTTCACGGAGATGACGGCTATCAAACCCTCGCGGAAATCTTCACCGGAAATCTCCACCTTGGCCTTCTCGAGCGCCTTGCTGTCCTCGGCATATTTCTTCAGGACACGCGTGAGGGCTGTGCGGAAGCCTGCCTCGTGCGTACCGCCTTCGATGGTGTTGATGTTGTTGACATACGAATGCAGGTTCTCGCGGAATCCCGTGTTGTACATGATGGCACACTCGATGGGGACACCTTGCTTTTCTGTATTGAGGTAGATGACGTCGTTGAAGAGCGGCGTGTTGTTCGAATTGAGGAAACGCACGAATTCCTTCACTCCTTCTTCAGAGTGGAAACGCTCGCAACGCGGGTTTCCGTTCTCGTCCTTCTCACGCAAGTCGGTGAGCGAGATGGTGAGTCCGGCGTTCAGATAGGCCAACTCGCGCATACGCGCCTGGAGTATATCATACTTGTAAGTAGTGGTCACGAAGATGGACGCATCGGGCCAGAATGTCTGGCGCGTGCCTGTCTCCTGCGGGTCGCACGTGCCCACGACTTTCACCGGATAGAGCGGTTTGCCGCAGGCATATTCTTGCTGGTAGATTTTTCCGTCACGGCGCACTTGAGAGGTCATGTGGGTGGACAGCGCATTCACACATGAGACACCCACGCCGTGCAGACCACCCGACACCTTGTAGGAACCCTTGTCGAACTTACCTCCGGCATGGAGCACCGTCATCACGACTTCCAGGGCCGATTTCTTCTCCTTCTCATGCATGTCGACAGGGATACCGCGACCGTTGTCCTGGACGGTTATGGAATTGTCTTCGTTGATAAAAACTTCGATGTGTGTACAATAGCCTGCCAACGCTTCATCAATGGAGTTGTCCACCACTTCGTAGACCAGATGATGCAAGCCTTTCTCGCTTATGTCGCCAATATACATCGCGGGGCGCTTACGCACGGCTTCAAGACCCTCAAGCACTTGAATGTTGTTCGCCGAATAGTTTGCTCCGCTGTTCGTGATTTGTTCTTCTGCCATAGATTATAGTCCAATAAATAACGGACAAATTTACTATAAATCTATGGAAAAACCTCCAAAATTCGGCAGATTAACGCAATGTAATCTGTGAATTAAGTAGTTAGGAGAAAATCGCGGAAGCTGAATAGAGGGCTGAATAGCGTTTCAAAGCGGATTGGAGAAAGAGAACGGTTTCCTAATCGTTACCCGTCAGAAATGCAGATTTAACAGTCACCGTTCCGTTTGCGCCGCTCTGCGTAGGTTTGCTTGTCAAGGTTTAACTCGTTGATTTATAGTTTTGCAACCAAAAAAGAACGAGTATGACAAGGAGCACATTTCGCGTGCTGTTCTATGCGAACGGCAGCAAGGAGAAGAATGGAACTGTCCCCATCATGGGACGGGTTACAATCAACGGAACGGTGGCGCAGTTCAGTTGCAAGCGGAGCATCTCAAAAGAACTTTGGGATGCAAAGGGCAACCGTGCCAAAGGCAAGAGTTTGGAGGCAAGGGAAACGAACCTTGCGCTTGACAACATCAAGGCGCAAATCATCAAGCACTACCAGCGCATATCCGACCGTGAGGCGTTTGTGACGGCAGAGATGGTACGCAACGCCTATCAGGGCATAGGCGGCGAGTATGAAACGCTGCTCAAAGCCTTCGACCGTGAGAACGAGGTGTTCAAGAAGCGTGTCGGCAAGGACAGGAAACTGGCGACTTACCAGTCAAGGGTAGTGGCAAGGAACTATGTGGCGGCGTTCATCAAGTCGTTCTACAAGCGCAGCGACATGTCGATGCTGGAGCTTACGCCCGACTTCATCAAGGAGTTTGCGGTCTATCTCTCCACGGAAGCGGGATTGCGCAACGGCACGATATGGGAAAAGTGCATGTGGCTGAAAGGTGTGGTGATGCGTGCGCACTTCAACGGTCTGATACCGAGAAACCCGTTTGCGCAGTTCCACATCAGCCCGAATGTCAAGGAGCGTGAGTTTTTGACGGAGGATGAGTTGAAGGCGGTAATGACGCACGAGTTCGCAGACCCGAAGCTGGCATACATCCGTGACCTGTTCGTGTTTGCGAGCTTCACCGCCCTTTCTTTCGTGGACATCAAGGAACTGACCAACGACCGAATCGTGGAGGTGAACGGCGAGAAATGGATTATCTCCAAGCGTCACAAGACGGGCGTACCTTTCCAAGTAAAGCTGCTGGACATCCCCTTGCAGATAATCGAGCGTTACCGACCGTTCCAAGAAAACGACTTGGTATTCCCTAATCTGAACTATTGGTCAATCTGCAAACCGTTGAAGAAGATGATACGGGAATGCGGCGTGAATAAGGACATCAGCTTCCATTGCTCACGTCATGGATTCGCAACCCTGGCTCTCTGCAAGGGTATGCCGATAGAGAGCGTAAGCCGCATTTTGGGACATACGAACATCGAAACGACCCAAATCTATGCGAAGATAACCGTGGAGAAGCTGGATAACGACCTCACGATGCTGGGCGACAAGTTGAGCAAGTCATTCGGTAACATCAAGGTGGCAGGGATATGAAACGGGCAACAATCACGATGGACGGAAGCGGCAGGGTTGCCGTACCGTCCGATATAGCCAATGTGTGGATGAGCGAAATGGAGTTGGTAACGCTGTTTGATGTAATCGCCCCGACACTCCGTGCCGCTGTCCGAGCCGTGTATAGGAGCGGAGTGTTGCAATCTTGCGAAGTGGAAAGGCGCATCAGGCTGCCAAACGGTTATTATTTGGAAGTGTATGCGCTGCCAATGGTAATGGCACTGGCTTTCCGTATCAACACATCCAATGCCGCAAGAGTGCGTAATGTCTTGCTGGAAAGGCTGTGCTTGCGAAAAGACAGACAAATGCTTTGGCTTTCGTTAGGTAACAGCATATCGTGTAAGTGTTAGCGAGTGCGGTTGCGTGTCACTACGCCCATGCACTCACACAATCCAAGTCTGCCCGAAGAAGTACCATTTTCCGCTTCTTCGGGCTTTTTCTTTTCGCCTTTTGATGACTGATATTGTCCATCTTACTGCATTTTCTTATCCGTCGGTTTCTTTTGCGCCGTTCTGCATAGTTTTACATATCAAGGTTTTAGCCGTCCTGCCGTAGCTTTGCAACCATGTTTAATCCACCTGCCGACAAGGTGTCGGCGGCACTAAAACCTATATTTGAAACATGGAAAAGAAAGAAGAATTTATCCGTGTAGGCACCACGCTCTACAAGATTGTGAACCAGCCCCGCATTGACGGCGGCTATGTGAGGAGACGCATCGCATGGAACGCCGAGACCCTGCGACAGGACTACGGCAAGGACTACATGACGGGCATCCCGAAGTATGACGGCTTCTGCACCGTACCCGACCATGTAGGCTACCAGCCCGTAGTCGGCAAGTTCCTCAACCTCTACGAGCCGATAAGCCATGTTC
>OIWT01001014.1_pt1 | contig 35932 bp, 44 predicted proteins | sample 1587701 | NCBI WGS metagenome assembly OIWT01 (sample SAMEA3888904, study PRJEB22519) | human gut metagenome | biome: human gut; feature: human-associated habitat; material: faeces | place: Denmark | collected 2009 | reverse complement strand
CGGGAGTCCCCAGCTCCTTTTCGATTGCCTTTTCGTAACGCTCAATGTCCTCGTGGAGGAATCGCGTCTTCTCCAGGATGGTGGATGCCATGGCAAGTCTCTTTTGAAAGGACAGGGATGACAGTGCAAGGAAGGATTGGACAAGAGACGAGCAAGAAGAGGAGCACCCAATCGAAACGAGTTGGTGAATGGAACAAAGAGGAGAATAATCGTACACATTATAGCCGCTTCAACTCATTTCTCCACTTCTTGGCTATTCTGCGGTTGCGGATATCCACATTGGATCGCGTCCACGCAGAGCCAATACCACAGCCTAAGCCGAGCGCCATAGAAGCAGCTCTGTACGTGGGTTTCCCTAGAATGAAAGAGAAGCGGCAAAGGCAAACCCATGAAGACAAAGGCGCAAGCAGCTCCCACAGCCAGACCCGTAACAGAATATATGCAAAAGCGGCGGCCGTACTCGATCCACGCCTGCTTACAGAACGGATCGATAGCTCCGTTGCTATTCGCCACCTGCTGAGCAGTATTGCTATCTAACCATAAGAACGACATGTACGGGGTGTACCCATCACAACAACAATCGACTGGAATAAGGAAAGGAGAATCTGACAAATTGGCTAGTCTCTATGCGAATGCCGTGAAACCGTGTGGTATGGTGCAACTAGTGAATTCTATTGACCAAAGGAGATGTGAAGAGAGCGGACTCCCGAAAAGGCAACTATTTTTTGAACCGCTCGGAGTGAATTCTTGTCTAGAATGAACAAGGATGAACTATCGGCCATGAAGAGGAGCGAGCTCCAAAAGGAGGCGAAGAAGTTGGGAATCAAGGCAAATCAGGCTTCCAACATGCTCATTCAACAAATACTGGAAAAGAATAATGTGCGATCAAATTTTGAGTGTTATGTGTAGATAGAAAGCGAGAAAGTGAAAGGCGGAGCGGAAACAGCACAGCCTTCGAGTACTGCCACAATCCATTGTTGTTATGTTGTAGACACTGCAGAGAATCAGTTCAAACAGGAAAAGGAGGTTCCGTTTTGATTCAGTTGTGATGCATAGGAAGAAGAAACAGCCTATGTATCGGAAGGAGAGACGAATTTGGTGGACGATCTGAACAAAATTCTGGACGACAGCGGCTCGCGTGTGGAATCCTCCCACGAGCCGAGTATTGCCATTGGAGAGCCCGTCACGCACTCTGACTTCGACACGATGACGCTACAAGACATACTCAATCGAGCCGACACGACCTTTGTGTGTCGTGAGAGTACCGTTGGGACATCAGATACGCACTCCAGTGCCCCGAACACAAACCAGAGCCGTCTGCCCAGTCTCTCGAAGGAGATCATCGGCATGCTGATCGATATTGATAATGCCAACTACAGCAAGAAGGAAGAGGAGGAAGAATCGCCGTCCATCATAGAACGCGATCCCCGTCTTTCCGACACTGTCATTTCCAGTAATCCGTTTCCAGCTTCATCGAAGCCTCGTCTTCAACCCATTCCCGAAGACGCCCCTGAGGTGAGAGTCCCATCCACCAGCACAAAACAGGAAGAGACCATTACTCCCAATACATGCTTTGACGGCTACTCGTCCTCCGAGTTGATGGCTTTGTGCGCCAAGTACAAGAAGCGTGTGATCGACGAGGGCAGGAGCGAGGACGTGGAGATCCTGCTCAACATCAACTCGGTGGGGGGCATCCCCCGTTTTTCATCCCTAGGCCATCTCGCAGCAGTTGTCCACCAACGCGCAGCCTTCCACTTCGCCCCCGCCCTCTGCCCTCGTACGTGAGGGGTCATTAGTTGTGGTCCCCCGCGACTCGGTCGTGGCGCGTGAGAAGGAGGAGGAGGACTGCTGGGAGAAGAACGTGGGCATGAACGAGGAGGGCACGCCCGAGGCCACTGTCGACGCGAAGGAGGCCACGGCTCAACCTACACCACCGGTCACGCCGTCAGTGATATCCTCGGTGACACCCTCGGTGACGACGATGCCACCTGAAGCATACTGCTTGCGGCCGCGCGAGACGGTGATTGGTGTGGCGCGGCGAGTGAGATCAAGACAACGGCCTGATGAGTAGAAGGAGATCGAGGAGGGCGGAAGTCTGCCCACGCACCAGGGCGAGGTGGAGATCACGGAGCTGCCGTCGGAGAGCGACTCGCTGCTGGAGCGGTCGCCGAGCCGCGAGCACACGTACGTGGAGGTGGACCTGGACCTGGACAACCCGGTGGTGTCGGAGGACAGCGAGGAGGCGCGGCGGCGGTTCTGCGCGGCGATGAAGCAGTCGGTGGAGGCGATGCGGGAGCACCGCGAGGTCCCGCTGTTCGTGAAGCAGCTGCACGAGAAGAGGGGAAAGGATGGGCTGGAGACGCGCGAATCGCTGGTGGGCGGAATTGCCGAGAGCGTGGCGCGAGCGAAGATTGGAAGGAAAAGGGAGGAGCCAGAGGGAACTGCAGCCGCCTCGACCTCGCTGGGCTTCACGGAGAAGGATCGGAATGCACTGCCCGCGCAGCTGGAAGCCAACCGAAAGAGTCAGGAGAAGCGATGTGCTCCGCACTCAGAGGGTGTGGAGAGTCCGCCGAAGGAGAGGAGGGTGGACACGAATCTGTGAGTCCTTTTGCTATAACACTGTACCTTATCTGTTTTCCTGTTCTGTTTGTTGCGCCCATGCTGATTCACTCTCTGTCCTCGGATGACCCGATTCTGAGTTCGGAGGACTGTGGGCCCGATTGTTTCGCAGTCTTTGGTTACCACAAGAGGATCGTTTCACAGTCTGACATGTCGTCCTGGAGGAACGCTGTGAAAGACAAGGTGCACAAGGAGCGTTCGCAGCCGATTGCGCGTCAGAGTCTGGGTCTTCTCGAAAAGAAGAAGGATTACAAGATTCGTGCGAACTATCAGCACAAGAAGGACAATTTGCTGAGAGAATACAAATTGAAAGCGGCATTGAAGAATCCCGATGAGTTCAACACGCGCATGATTTCTCTGGCAAGGGTTGGAACGGGAGGGATGGGCTTATGGGGTAGGGACATACGGAAAGCAAGGAGGAGCTGGAGAAGCAAATGTTGGAAAAGGACAAGGACTCGCGCATTCTGAATGCAAAGCGCGTGGAAAAGGAAAAGGTATAATAATATGGAGTGAGTCACGTGTAGAAAATCGAGCGCCTGGTTGGTTCTCTGCAGTTCATGGACAATTCCGTTCCAAACAACCACACGATCTTCGTAGATGACCAGGAAGAGATGGAGAACTGGACCGCAGCCAAGTACTTCAACACCCTTCCCGAATTGGTGCAGAGGAAGTACAACCGTCTCAGCCCGGAGCAGCTGAAGGACCAGGCATTTGCGTCGACGATTGAGGACGAGAAGGATCTGAAGAAGATGAAGAAGAGACGTGAAACGCGGTATGAGGAATTGGCGGAAGCCCTGGACGACCAGGAGACGGTGGATCGTGTGATGAGTCACATCGATTTGCGCCGAAACCTGCAGAAGGGCAAGGCAGTCAAAGTGGCAGATGGCGTGAATGGACACGCGGATGTGTATAAGTGGGATTTTGAGAGGAAGAAGTGAGTTCTTTTATGTGGTTTTATGGTGTTCCGTTTGTTATACATGCCTTTTGGAGTTCGCGGAAATGGGTTTTCATCCATCGTTGGAACCCGTGCAAAAGAAGAGAAGGGGGTGTAGCACACTGCAGTTTGTTTCATGTTATCTTTAAGCCTTTCATTCAAATGGAACACAATTGCGTTACCACTTCCCTAAAAGTCCCGAATTTTGCCATGGTTGTGGAACTGCATCACAAACTGTCACGCTAAGAATTGGCATGTTCATTCATTCATTCTTACTTGCGGTTCTTCTTTTACACCGTATCCTAAGCTTGTTGTATTAATTGTAGTTGGAAATGGTGCGATAATCAACTGCGGCACAAATGTTGAGGGATTCATCACGAACACCCAGAATCGAACGATTACTTGCGAGGGGGCCATGGAGAGATTGCAAATCGAGCCGAGTCTCCCTAAGGGATTGTCTGTCTCTCGGTTTTCGATTTCTGGAATGCTGACGCAGACATTCACACGCCATGTTTATTCCGTATCCTCGGGGAATGATTTCGCCGACCTGTTCCTTTCCTGTAACGGAATCGCGTTCCTCTCACCCTATAGCCAATCCGAAGCTCACCCAGCTGGAGTGCAATGTCCAGACGCAGGTCATCTATAAGGGGTTGGCTTTCCCCATGTTGCGTTGCATTCCCAACTCGTTTGCGGAATCCTTCTCGATTCAGCCCGAACTACCTTCGGGAATGGCGTTCGACACGAAAACGTCCGTCATTTCGGGAGTGTACAATGGCCAGCCCACGAAGATTACCTACACGATCACGGCCTCGAACGGAGTTGACTCTGCTTCGCAAACGCTGACAATTGACTACCGCAGTACGATCTCCGTCATCTCTTCATAGTAGACGAAGACGCTCTCACGGAACGCGGCATCTCCATCTGCAACTACAAGAACGGAGGCGGTCGCCAGGTGAAGTCACCCCTCTGGTATTCACTGGAGCCCGCCGACAACTGCCTGACCATCCACTCCCTGAACCTCACGGACTCCATCTCGGCCGCCGACAACACGTGGCCGGGCTATGACGACTCGTTCACGAGCGTGTTCGGCTCCTACTTCACCGCGTACTACCGCGCGGAGGCCGTCGGCAACTACACCTTCCAGATCACCACGCGTCAGTCCGTGATGCTCTATCTCGACAGCGACGAAACGCCCACCCTCGTGGGTCCGAACACCAGCGGCATGGACCAGACCTACACGGCGTCCGCCACGCTGCAGGCGGGTTATCACTTCATCCGCATCATGTGGGCGGACTACGCGTCCGATCCGCGTCTGGAGGTGTCCGTCGGGCTGAACGGCCAGCTGCGCCTGCTGGACGATTCCAACTGCCGCCTGGGCGGCCTGGCGCCCGTGGCGCTGCACTTCCCGTCCATCGCAGCGGTGGTGGGCCAGCGCGTGGCCGTCGCGCCCTCGGTCTACGGTGGTACGGAGATCCGCGAGGTGACGGCGCAGCCCGCGCTGCCCGCGGGCCTGGTGTGGAACGTAGAGAGAGGCCAGATCGAGGGCACGGTGTCGGTGGAGGTGATGAGAGGGCGTGAGGCGTAGGAGCAGTACTACGGTCTGCACACGATCACCGCCAAGAACGCGCAGGGCGAGAGTTCCGACGTGGTGCCGGTGGTGGTGGGCCGCGAGGCAGTGGCGGGTCTGCGTGCGCGGTACTACACGATCGACGCGCAGACGAACATCTGCCGCGTGAACCGCTTCTCGTCGGACCTGATGGAGCTGAAGGTGGAGCAGACGGAGGACGCTGTCAACCACCCTGTGAACGAGGCGTACCAGCAGTGAGATGCGCTGAGGCGTAGTGGCGCGCGGTGGGGCACGGTGCCGGGCGCGCTGTTCGAGCACAATCTGTTCGTGGAGTGGGAGGGTCTGATGGACTTCGCGCAGCCGGGAAACTACACGGTGGGCTTCACGTATACGGACGGCGTGCGCCTATGGCTCGACGGCCAGCGGGTGGTGAACTGGTGGGGCTGTAGCGAGATGGTGCGCACGCGCCTGCAGCCGCTCGAGGTGAAGGCGGCGGGCGTGAAGACGATCCGCATCGAGTGGATCTTCGACCGCCACAGTCAGGTGGCGCTCCAGTTCCTCTGGTCGCTCAACGGCGGCGCGGAGGAGCCAGTGCCGGCCGCCGTTCTGTCGCACGTTCCCGGGGACATCCTCACCTACCCGTTCGCCCGCGTGGTGGCCTTCAAGGGCGTCGCGCTGCGGAAGAACGCGCCCGTGCTCTTCGGCACCTACTCGGGCGCCATCAACTACGCCGTGACGCCCGACCTCCCCGTGGGACTCGCCATGACGGCGGGCACGATCGAGGGCGTGCCGACGGCGGTGTCGGCGCAAACCGAGTACACGGTGACGGCGGTGGTGGGCGGCGTGAACGCGCGCGCGGTGCTGGCGCTGGAGGTGCTGGAGGGCGCGCTGCCGAGCAACATCACGATCAAGACGCGCACGGGCGAGAGCGGCGCGGATATGAAGCTGCAGCTATACACGGTGATGGAGGAGTACAAGATCACTTGGGACGGCCCTAAAGCGGTGTTGTCCATCACGCCGGAACTGCCCGCGGGCGTGGTGCTGGAGGACAAGACGCTGAAGGGCCGCCCGCTGAAGAAGGCGGAGAAGCAGTTCTTCACGATCCACGTGCTGGCGGACGGCGGGGAGGCGACGCTGCCGTTCGCGATCACGGTGAGCGGATGCGAGTTCGGGCACACGTTCTACACGGAGCTGAGCCGCAAGATGAACGGCGATCTGTACATCACATCGGGGCAGGGAGAGGTGTTCCAGAAGGCGAACGTGAAGGAGGGCTTGTATGGCGCGGTGATCTGTCTGCCGCCTCGCGACGACTACGTGTACCACTTCTTCTGCCGCGGCAACGAAATCAACTGCTTGCTGAAGATGGTGCGCGAGGACGATACTGTGTTTATGGAGGACTCCATTCACATGAACACCTGGCTGAACACCACCTTCGTTATGACCGCCGCGCAGCCGCCCGTGCTGGAGACAACTGTCAAGTCCGTGGCGGACCGCGTGGGCAAGCGCGTGGTCATCGAGTACTCGCTCGGAGGCGTGTACCGACAGCCCACCATTGCTCCCGAGCTGCCCGCAGGCGTGGTGCTCGATCTGGAGAAGCGTGTGGTGCGAGGTGACTTCGCGGAGAAGGGCGTGTTCGTGTTCACGCTCTCCTCCGCCAACGACGTGGGCAAGACTGAGGTGGTGATCGAGTTCGACATTGAGGCGTGTCCCGCGAGGAAGGCCTTCTACGAGGGCTACCGCGCGGGCTCGCGCTACTCCGACTCCTATACGCTGCTGGACGCCGAGACGCACGAGACGCTGTACTACCAGCCGGTCGGCTCGCTGAGCGGCTCGCGGTACTTCTGTCTGGGCCCGCAGCGCTACGAGCTGCGGATGGAGTCTGTGGACTCCACATGGACGCTGGACACGCCGCTGCGCCTGTTCGACGCGGCGGGCGAGCAGCTGGGCTCCTTTGTGTTGGACCAGAAGTACAACAAGACGGAGCGCTTCGCCCTGACGGAGGTGTTGACGCGCGAGATGCCCATGCGCTATCTTCGCGGGACGAAGCAGCCGCGCAAGGACTGGGCGGCGGCGGACTTCAACGAGAAGGGCTGGGCCGACGCAAACTACATGAGCTGGGGCTCCTTCGACGGCAGCGTGAAGACCGTGTACTTCCGCGCGCACTTCGCCCTGCCCGCCGACACCTTCTTCTCCGCTTTCGCCTTCTCGCTGCGCACCGTGGGCGGCTTTGCAGCCTATCTCAACGGCGAGGAGGTGCTGCGCATGAACCTGCTGCAGGGCGAGCTGCGCTACACCACGCCGGCCGTTCGCATGGTGGACGTGGCGGAGGCGATGCGCTTCGTGGTGTCGGCGGCGCAGCTGCGCACGGGCGCGAACGTGCTGGCGGTGGAGCTGCACCAGTTCGCGGACGCGGTCAGCACGGAGAAGATCGTGTTCGAGCTGCGCAGCACGCTGCTGAACCAGGAGATGACGAAGGTGAGTGGCGAGGGCATCGTCACCTCCTCGCACAACAACCCCGAAGAATCCATGAAGCCCGAGGTGCTGTTCGACGACGTGGGCACGCGCGCCTGGGGCGACTCGCACTTCCCCGTGTGGGTGCGCTACACCTACCCCGCCAACCAGCTGGTGGCCGTGAACGAGCTGTCCATCACCTCGCAACGCAAGGGCACGGGCATCCCGCCCGCGCACTTCGCCTTCTTCGGCGTGCGCAACGAGACTGTGGTGGTGGGCGACCACACCGAGACGACGGAGGTGCGCGAGCGCCTGCTGGCGGTGAAGAACCCGTTCCTGTTCGCGGGAGAGAGCCGCGCGGTGTATCCGCTGAGCAACCAGAAGGCGTTTTCGGCGTACGAGCTGGAGGTGGAGGGCGTGACCGATGGCTCGGACACCGTGGCGATCCTGCAGCTGGGCTTCTACGCGCGCCGCCGCCACTTCTGCTCCGGCGACCGCAAGTACGGACAGGTGGCCGCGAGCGAGGTGGCGCGCACCCAGTGCCCGTGGACGCGCGTGGGTGTCAAGACGCGACGCTGCGAGTGGACGGCGGCGGGCGCGGCGTGGGCGGAGGAGGACGAGAGCCTGTGCCTGAAGCGGTTCGCGGGGAAGAACGAGGCGTTCATCGACACGGCGTACCGCCTGGTGAACTGCACGCTGCCGCTGTTCGCGACGGACGTAGAGCCGGTGCTGGTGCAGACGCTGGTGCGCGAGCTGATGGTGAAGAAGGCGGCGGTGTTCCTGTACTCGCCGTACGACTGCACGAAGGAGGGCGACTACCCGGCGGTGTGCGTGCAGCTGCGACTGACGCCGCACCACCTCGTGTCGAGCTTCGTGATGATGCAGCTGGAGGAGCTGAACAAGAACATCACGGGCGAGTTCTACGACCACAACATGGTACCGTCTGCGATGCAGATCGAGGTTCTTGAGGAGCCGGTGTTGCGTCAGCGTCCCGCTGCGAGTGTCGTGGTCGCCGTGGTTTCCGTGTCGCTGCTGATCATCATCTTCATCGTCTTCCTGATCTACTACATCAAGGCGACGATGAGCAGAAAGGGCATCTCGCTGAAGCAGCTGAAGCGTGAGAAGAAGCTTCGCAAGTCGAATCGTGAAGCAATGGTTTAAGGGTGTGTTTGTTGAACAAGTCACCGTTGACTGCAGTAGAATTGTGCAATGGAGGATGCACGTGCGGGAACATGTGAGCGCGTGGCAGAAGAAAGGTCAACAGCCGCGACACGACATGCGAGGTTCAGGAGAGTTCTCATTTCAACTCATTCTAGTTCCATTTTATGAACTGGACGTATTCCATCAATGAACGTGTTTTCTCTCTCCTGTTCAGCCCAGCGAAGCGACTATGTCTGGAGAGGGAGACTCCTTCTCCCCTCCAGTACATCGGCTTCGATGCATGGTTGGGGGTGATCTCGTTTCTTGATGGATCGTCCAAGGTTCGTCTCGGTCAGTCAAACAAGGCGTAGTGTTGTTCTCGCCGAGTCATCTCCCTAGATTGTGTTCAACAATGCACAACGCATATAACTGGCATGACTGCATTTTAGACTTTTCTGCAATTCCCCTAGGCTGCGCCGTATCGCTTCTCAAAGAATATGGATCGTTTATCACCACGCTTCGATTGCGAGGCACGCTGTCGCCATGCGAAATGAGTCACATGGTGGGAGTGGTTGTGAGGTGTTGTCCGAACCTGAAGTATTTTGATTCCTTTTGCCCTTTTTCGCTTGTTCCGTGGAGTACCAGCGTTTGTGCCTTTTCCGTTCCTTTTCCGTCCGCGACCTCGACCTATCTTACTGCCGGCATCCACAACAAGGACCACCTTTTCTATTCTTCAGGAGACACCGTCATCCAAACCATTCCCCAGGGATTCAAGTGCGATTATGCTTTCAGCATCTGGCAGTTCGAGATTGATAACACCGTTCAGATGGGCTACTCCGTGGTCATGGTGTGCTGCATCAACGGCTGTCCCGTTGGTGAATTCACGCTACAAGACAGCAGTGTTGCGGACACGTATGCGATCAACATGCTGTACCCCGTTCCTTCCTTTGCGCTGCGGGCCAATCCGCGAAGCCTGACGTTTTCGCTCCGACTCAACACCTCCCTTCCTTTTGGCGCGGGCGCAGTTCGCGTTTCCTCCATTGGCCGTGTGTCGCTTCTGAAGAGTGACGACGCTATTCGCTTCATCAACCCCTCTGTCCCCGAGTTCTCCGATTAATCCTTTTCCGTCTTTTCGTCTTTTCGCCGTGTTTCCAACAAACACCCGACTTACTTACGCTGAATATTGTTGAGGGTCATCACAATGCCCATCTGCCCATTGCTGCGCTTGCTGCGACGGTACATGTCCTCCATCATCATTCTCGCCGTGTCGGGGTCCATGCGTCGGTACAGTCCGATGAAGGTGTTCATGAACAGCTCCGTCTCCTTGCATGGGAATCGGATGTAGTCCTCCAGAGTCATGATCACCTCCATCTTCAGGTTCGGGACGGTGATCATCTCGTCGAACAGCAGGATCAAACACTCCTCCGGCAGCTTCACCGACACGCCGGCGTCCACGCGGTCGCGGATGGGCTTCTCCTCCATCACCCAGAACATGACCAGCGCACGCAGCGTAATGACCTGCATCAGGTCCGGCACCTCGAACACGTGGTGAATCATCTGCAGGCTGTTGCCCACCTCGCGCGACATCATCACCTTCTCCGCCGCGTCCACCAGGTTCACGCGCTCCAGGTCCTGCCGGTACTTCATCGTCGGCTCCACGCGCGTCGCCCACGCGCGCTCCAGGAACCCGTCGTCGCCCAGCTTCGCCAGGGCGGGGTTGCACTCGGGCGGGCAGTCGTAGAGAATATCGTAGCGCAGCTCGTCAGGGACCAGCAGGCAGTACTCGGAGGCGCGGCGCACCATGAAGCCGGGGAAGGAGGCCAGCAGGCAGTTGATGAACTCGTAGATGCGCTTCAGCAGCCGCTCGGACAGCCGCTTGATGTCCTGCACGTACAGCGGGCGCGTGTACATCAGCAGCCGCAGCACGATGTCGTTCTCCAGCGCCACCAGCTTCGGCTTCTTCGCGTCGATCATCAGGTACAGCAGTTGCGGCATGCTCGCGACCTGCAGCCAGTACACCACGAACAGCGGCGCGTTCGTCGGCGCCGTGGCGTACAGGAACGAGGAGAAGGCGAGCAGCAGCTCGTCGCGCGTCGCCTCGTCCGCCTCCGCCACTACCACCGACTTCAGCAGCCCCAGCAGCAGTCGCAGGAAGAAGGGCGGCAGGAACGGCGGGTCGTTGAAGTCGTGCGCACGGAAGAACAGCGCCTGCAGGCACTCCAGCTCCGCCTTGAACACCACCACGCGGTTCGTTCCCATCTCGCGCGTCACGAACCCGCTCAGCGCGCGCACCACCGCGTCCACCGCCGCGTAGCTCGAGAAGGACGGTCCGTAGGCGGCCTGCGCGAACTGCTGCAGCGCCGTCAGCAGCAGCGCGTACAGCCCCGCGAACACGGGAAGCGGCGCGGGCGCCTGGAGCGCAGCGTCGAAGGCGGCGGTCAGCGCGGCGAAGGCCTCCTCGGTCTTGGCGACGTCCTGCGCGCCCTGCGTCAGCGCGATGCACTCGGTCATCAGACGCGATAGCTTGATGGCGGAGTCGGTCTTGAGCGCGTCCAGGAGCTGTGCGCGCTGGTGCACTACCTCGGCTTTCTTCTCCAGCGCGGCGAGCAGCAGCTCGTAGCTCCACATCTTGTTCTCGAAGCGGAACACGCGCTTGCCCTCGTCCATCCGGGCAATGGCGCGGATCTCACGCATCGTGGCGGGCAGCTCCTCCACCGCCACGGCCTCGTGCGTCAGCACCAGGTCCACGAAGCACAGGAACAGCGTACGCCGCAGCTCGTTCATCAGCGAGTTCGACCGGATGATCTTCGTGAAGAAGGCGTCCAGCTGCGCCGCGTCAAGCAGCTTCTTGCCAGCCAGGAGCAGCAGGAAGCTCACCACCAGCGCGCGCTGCTTGGTCACCGACAGCGCCTCCAGCGCCAGCGCCGTCACGTTGTACCGCACCTCGCCGACGCCGTGTGCGGCGAACAGCGCGGCCAGCTCCACCACCTCGCCCATGAGGTGGTAGTTCAGGAAGAAGTCGGGCGAGTGAACGACGGACAACAGCATCTCCAGCAGCTTGGCGTCCTCGCCGGGCAGGTGCCGGCCCTCGATACTCTCCAGGAAGCGCTCGCAGTCCTCCAGCGCGCGCTTCACCTCGCGGTGCTGCGTCGGCCGCGTGTGCCACATCATGGCGTTGCTGTCGGCGGAGAGCAGTCCGCGCATCAGGTCGGCAATCCGCAGGTAGTTCATAGACACGCTCACGCTCGTCAGCTCCTCCTCGCTCATCACCGCCTCCGTCAGCAGCGGCGCGCCCGCCAGCTTCTCATACACGCCGCGCTGCGCCTCCGTCAGCACGCCGCCCGTCACGCGCTCGTTCTCCGTGATGCCCTCCAGCGACAGGAACTGCGCCAGAGGCATGGTCTTCCCGCGCTCGGTGACGTTGCGGAGGTTCACGTCGTGCTCCTTCACCACCATCTCGCGCAGGCTCTTCATCACATAGGTCTGCAGCGCGTGGGCCAGCACCGCCGCGATGGAGGGCATGCTGTTCTTCACGATGGCGTTGATCATCGCGTCCGTCACCATGTCGCTCGCATCGCGGAAGTACCCGTACAGGCTCTCCAAGAACTCCTTCTCGATCATGTGCAGCGTGCTGTACAGAAGACTCTCCGTGATCGTCTTCGCCGCCTTCTCCAGACACGCCAGCACCTCCACCACACTCCTCACCTCCACCAGGTCACGCATGTACATCGCGTGCAGCGAAGCGATCGCGATCTGGCAGTGGCTCACGCCGATGCCCTTGTTGTACATGCCCACCAGCTGCGCCATCTTCTCGTGCACCATCGCCTGGATCTCGTTCTGCTGCTGCAGCGTCAGTGTCTTCACCTCCTCGCCCAGCGTCACCGTCAGCTGCGGCTCCGCCTGTGCCGACTTCGGAATGAACTCGGGGTACGCCTTCTTCTGCGTAAACGACGCGTGCGCCTCGCCGTCCGCCAGCTTCACCATCACGGGGTAGCGGTCCTTGAAGAAGCCCACCACCTCCGCTTGACTGGCCTCCGCCGTGAAGTCGGGGTTGTTCGCCACCTCGGGGATCACCAGGAACAGCTCCGACTCCAGCAGCGGCACAGCGGCGTCGTCGAAGGGCACGAAGTCCATCATGTTCTGGTAGATGCGCAGCAGGTTCTTGTTCACGCCCGGCACCAGCGTCAGCTCCTTCAGCAGCGACAGCAGCGCCATCAGCCAGGGCTGCGGCGGGGGCATCACCGCCGACTTCTTGCACCCGCGCAGAACGTAGCACACGAACTCGAACGTGTACAGCAGGCGCTTGTGTGCGAACGCCACCAGCAGCTCCTCCGTCAGGTTCAGGTGCAGCTGGCTTAGGCACACGTCGCGCGCCAGCGTGATGCTGCCCAGCCACTCGCCCATGCACCGCAGTACCGTGTGCTGCTCTGCGAAGGTCTTGTCATCCGCGTGCAGAATCTCCTTCGCCACCACCATCGATTTCCGCAGCACCTCCTCGCCCAGCAGCGGCCCGCACTGCGCTTCCAGCCGTCGCAGCAATTCTAAATACAGCTCGTGGTAGTTGTTCTGCCGCGACACGCGCGACCGCACGAAGAAGTCCGCGAACCACGCCTCCGAGCCCTGCGCGATCAGCGGCACCAGCTCCGCCGTCTTCGCCTCGATGTTCACCGCCGTCGTGTTGTTGATCAGCACCGACACGCGCGTCTTCACGTGCTCGTCCTGCGGCTCCGCCACCGCCTCCGTCTCCAGCGGCTCGATCGGCTTCGCCAGCTCCGCCTGGTGCTTCTTGAGCCGCGCCAGCTCCTCCGCCGTCAGGTTCACCTCCACGGCGGCGCTGTTCTTCTTGTACTGCGTGTACGCCTGCAGCAGCTCGTTGTAGAGGCGCGGCGTCTGCTGCAGCGCGTTGGTGGACAGCAGGTAGGGCACGTAGTTGGGCATTGCGCAGAGATAGGGCAGGATGCTGTCCAGCAGGTCCTGCCCGAACAGCAGCAGCGGCCGCGAGAGCTCGCCCTTCCACACGAGGCACTCGAAGAAGATGACGGCGTCGAGCTGCTCGGAGGGCAGCAGCTGGTTGCTCAGCAGCAGCAGGATCAGGTCGCGCAGGTTGAGGCGCTCGTGCTGCTGCAGGTTGTCCAGCCGCATGAGCAGGTGCACCGCCTCGTTGCCAATCAGCTGCACCAGCGCCAGTCCGTCCTCCGTCTTCGTCATCGCCAGCAGCTTGCTCACCAGCAGCTCGCGCTTCTCGGGGATCGTCATGGACAGCCACGCCTGCAGCCACTGCTTGGCCTGCAGCGAGCCGGTGGGCGCGGCGAAGGCGGGCTTCAGCACCGCCATCAGGTTCAGGAAGGTCTGCTTCAGCGCGGGCGGCACGTCCGACTCCGACATGACGAACTTCACGAACTGGATCACTTCCAGCACCAGGTTGGGGTCGCTCAGCACGAAGAAGTGCTTGTTGGCGTACTCGTCCAGCAGCTGCAGCAGCAGTTTGATCAGCGTGATGCCCGTCGCACGCAGCAGGATGCCCAGCTGCTCCTGCACGTTCACGTTCCCGTGGTTCAGCGCCTCCAGGAAGATGAGGTGCAGAAGCAGGCGCAGGTTGGGCACGTCGGGCAGCCGGCTGATCTGCAGCAGCGCGGGGATGAACCGCGGGATGTTGCTGCAGGCGTCGTAGAGCAGGTTGAAGAACACGGCGTAGGCGGGGTCGTGGCAGGACTGCTCGTAGGCGCGCAGGATGCACTGCGTGGTCTCGGCGGGGTACTCGCTCAGATACTGCTGCATGATCGACGCCAGCGAGCGCTTCTGGTCCGGCTTCTGCTTCAGCGACAGCGTCTTGTACAGGATGGCGAAGGACGCCAGCTCGAAGCGGCCGTCGGACCAGGGCTCCTTCAGCTGCACCAGCGCCAGCAGCAGCACCGTGATGTCCAGCACGTTGCGCATGTGCTGGCAGGCCACGTTGATGGCGGACGGCACGCTGTTGTACAGCTCGATCACGATCCGCACCAGGTCCAGCGACGTCCAGCACGACCGCGCCTCGCCCACGAAGTACGACGGGATCGTCTACGCCTCACGCGCCGTGGGGGCCCCAACGATTTGGTTCGGCGAGGTCGCGAAGGAGTACACGTCGTCCAGGTCCATCAACAGGTGCAGGAACACCAGCTGTCTCTCTACGCCTCACGCGCGCGCCGCTCGCCCACCCGGGTTCTTCCACGGCTGGAACACCAGCGCGAAGGGCAGCTCCTCGCTCACCGCCGCCGTCCACGTCTTGATCAGCCACTTCAGCGCGGGCTTGCCCTTCACCACGGCGCCGGGCGCGTCCAGGAAGAAGAGCAGGCGCTTCAGGTCCAGGCTCGCGAACAGCTCCTTCAGCACCGCGCCCAGGTGCGCGAAGGACCAGCCGGTGGGCGCCGCGGTCGGGTTGCGCACCTCGGGGAACTGCTGTGTGATCGCCTTCACGCTACGACTCAGCGGCTAGCTCCACGGCTACTCCTCCACCGTCTCGGGACGCAGCGCGTTCAGGCCGTCGGGGTCGGGCGTCTCGCGGTTAGCGACGATCAGCAGCGCGTAGAGCAGGCCTTCGAGGTCGAGGCTCTCTGCACGTGAGGACACGATGACATAGTTACTTGATGCGTCCTTGGCAATGCCGAACACCGCCTTCAGCACCGCTTCGTTGAGCGAGGCGCGGGGACCCAGCTCCGCCAGCAGCGAACCGATGCGCTTGGGAAGGGCGAGAGACGCATCATCGCCGGATGAGGCTCCCAATCCCTTTCCCGCGGAATCCGCCTTCCCCTGCTGGCCTCCCATCGGCGGGCGCTGGCCCTACACCCTCAGCAACAACAATGGCATAATACGAATCCCTGGAGACTCTGAAGCTCGTTCCGGATGTCGCTTTGAATTGCCAACTTTCCAGAGTTGAGGAGTGCGATGGATTTGCGGATCAGCTGAATAGCGTCCTAAACTGAAAATGGAGCACCAGACCCACCTGTCGGATGGCTTGCTTCGTGCACGAATAGGTGCAGATGCAAATCCAAATCGTGACGTCGTTGCTCAACCCGCAAATGGTAAACAGCCTCTGCAAGAAGTTCGTGCAGCCGGGAGGAATATCGATCTGGTCAAAGGCCTAGGCGTCAGAATGCGGGGAAGAAACGCACCGTCTTCATCAGCAACTCGGAGTTGGGCCGCTTTGTGAATAGCCAGTTGATAATTCCCGATATGTACGCCTTCTACGTCGTCAGTCTAATGGTGGTGGTGCGGACCTTCATATCAATCGTGATCTGGAGATCATTGCTGCGACTGATAAGGTCCTCGGCGAGGCATTTGATTATAAATATTATTGCATCGTTGCCATAATTCTGTTGCAACTACGACCTCACTCCACACCCACGTCCCAAACGCTATCGAGCTTGTTTAGGGCAGATTTTCCAACTCGACTGATGCTAGTAACAGCTAGGCGAATCTCCTGCAATAGGTACATATCACTCTCCATGTTGGCAAAGGATTTGTGACAAATGAAAGGCGCGCCTTCCATTCCTCTCTCTCCGTTTCCATACTAATTCTATACCACAAAATGCGTGTGTCTGGTGGCAAGAAGCCTCTCCTGTCCAGATCCGTTAGTCCACCCAATTCTCAATCCAACCGCACCTCCATCCCCTGGAGTCCACACACATATCTCAACAAACACCCGCATATAGTTACACCCGTTCTTACCCCATCCACTTAGTTCAGCTTCGCCAGCTCGGCAGCCACATCGGCGCCGCGAGGAAGGCCGTTGAAGAACTCCTTTCTGGCAGTCACCGTCTCGATGCACTTCTCCACCTCGTCGGCCGTCTTGGGAGCCGCCACGCGGATGGTGGCGAAGGACTCCAGCGTCTCCAGTCCGTGCACGAAGTTGGCCTTCTTCTCGCTCTTTCTGTCCTTCCTGCCCTTCTTGCCCTTCTTCGGCGCCTCGGCGAAGTACACATCCTCCTCCTTCTTCAGCAGCGTCATGCCCTCCGGCGCCACGATCTCCTTCTTCTCCTCCTTCTTCGCCTCCTTCTCCTTCGGCAGCAGCGACTTCAGGTAGCTCAGCACCGTGTCGCACACCGCCATCTCCTTCTCGAACGGGTGACGCTTCAGCGCCTCCTCCGCCTCCTTCTTCGCCTCCTCCGCCTCCTGGATCTCCTCCTCGCGGCGCTGCAGCGCGAACGCCGCCGCACGCTGGCGACGCGCCTTGCCCGCCGCCAGGTAGTGCTCGTGCTCCTTCGCGTGGAACTCCGCGATCAGCGCCTTTTTCTCCGCGTACTTGGCGTCGATCTTCTTCTTGTTCCTACGCCTCACCGCCCCGCTCCACGGCTACTCCTCCCACTCCTCGTTCAGCTTCTTGATCGGATCCTCCTTCTCCTCCTTCTTCTCCTCCACGCCCTCCGGCTTCTTCTCTCTCTTCTCGAACTGCAGGCCCAGCTCCGCGAACACCTTGTCCAGCTCGCCCTTCAGGCCGTTCATCGTCTCGCGCGCCGCCTTGATCGCCTCGTCCAGCTCCTTTCTGCGATCGAACAGATTGCTGCTCACCTTCGCCGTCTTCAGCTGTGCCTCCCACTCCTTAATCTGGCGCTGCAGTTCTCTCTCCTCCTTCATGCTCAGCGACTCCACCTCGATCTTCTCCTCCGCTCTCTGGATCTTCTCCTCCAGGTCCTCGGGCTTCATGTGGCTGGCGTTCTTGATGCTGGCGTTGATCTGTTCCACCTCCGCCTTCGCCTTGTTGAACTCGGCTCTGGCAGCCTACTCTTCACTCACAGCCGTCACAACGCACATCTCTCTTGGCCATCAGCTCGTTGCGCTTATCCAAGAGGGCCTTTCTGTTGGCTCTGTTCGCCTCGTTGGCAGCCTACGACTCACGGTGAAATCGCGAGCCCACCTTCTTCACTCTGTATCCCTCGAAGATCATGCTTCTCTCCACCTTGATCTCGTCAAAACGGGCTTTCATGTCCGCGATCGCCTTGTCAATAGCAGCAATCGCCTCCTCGTGAGCCTTCTTGTTGGGAGTAGGGACCTTCTCCAGCTTCTCCTCCACAATCTTCTTCAATTCCTCCAGAGGCATCGTGTTGAAGTCCTCTCTGGGAGTTTCGGTCGCGGGGGCAGCAGGAGCGGTCGTTTCGGGGGTAGTAGCGGGAACAGTTTCAGCCATGGTCTAAAATCGCGGGTGAGAAACTGTCGTACTCCGCATCGATGAAAATGGATGTTGTGTCAATCACGTACAATTCGATACAGAGTATCACACGAAAACACTTACGATTCTGACTCTTCATCCTTCATGCATGACACAAGTAGGGCCCAAATGGTTGACTCGGACCCAATTTTGATTCTGGCTCTTGATCGAGAAAGGAAGGAGACGGGATAGGCAACAAAGTACTTCTTGACTACAACAAACAACGACAAAAAGCGACAGCTATGAACGATCTCGATGAAACGGATAGGTTTGAAGCGTCTTGTTGAGTGCATCTGCGTCTACACATGAAGCGAACCCTCACGACTTCACTGTGAATGTGCAGCATACAGTTGTTCTGAAACGACCATGGCGACAGGACCACATGCGACAGAGAAGGCAAATCTAGTCGTTATCCACATCTTCTGAAGGTACTCTCTGCTACGAAGAAGCCCGCGTTTTGGAAGGACTCTGATTCAGGATCCAGAAGAAGGAACGAGAGTGCGGGAAGATCTACTCATGGACTCGCTCTGCCTTCCATACTACGCAGCACCAGCTTGTTCTCAAATCCGTTCAGACAGAACACGAATGCATTGTTCTTCAGTTCCACCGAAGCCAGCACGGGCAAATCTACAGCCTCACTCTCCTTTCCTACATCCACTCTCCAACACAAGGCGACAGCAGTAGCAGAAGGCATAACAGCCGCAGGAGAGCGACGCCAACTCGGGCATGTCTGCATCTCAATCCATCCAATCGTCTTCACCTCTCAGCTCCAGAGAGCAAAAGCAAAAACAGAAGTCCCCGATGGAAGCCTTCTGCAGAGCGGGGAGCGTCTCCAATTCACAGGTGGTGCAGCCGAAGAAGGAACAGGACCCAACCTCCACGGATCGAAGATGCGGACAGTTCTTTAGAATGAAGGAGCGGAAGTAGTCATGTCGCTGGCCCTCCATCTTGTTCGTGAAACAATGCACGCCGGTGGTGAAACAGCGCAGTGCAGACAAATCGGTGATGCGGGTGTGTTCCACGTGTTTGAAGCAGTGGTCGCCGATTTTGATTGATTTCAGTTTGTGCAAAACGCACAAATCAAGAGCAGTCCACTCTTCTCCATTGCAGCAATTGTCGCTCACAATCAGCTCCTCGATGTAGTTATGAATCTGCTGGTTCTTCTCCGTAACCACAATGTGTTTCTCAAACGTGTGCCCGTCATTCAGCCATTCCCCCTCAAACAGCACCGTGCCCATCCGATCGTAGTGAATGCCCATTCCCCACCGCTTGCCTTCGCAGATCCCGCCCTCATACTCCACCTGGTGAATGTCCGAGTAGTAGCTTCTTCCGTAGCACACACTCACCTCTCCGATCCGAAATCCTTCAAACCTCACGAAATTCTCCTTGTCATACAGTATTCCCCAACCATAGGGCTCATTGCGAAGCACGTCGCCTTCCCATCGCTCTCCATCATTGTTCAAATCTAGCACATGCTCGTGTTCGATTCCACTCACATCCTCATCGTTCACCTTCAACAGCTCGCGATGAAGAGTGTCTCCCACAATAATCCGTGTTCGAGACACCTGGAGAAGTAGCGTCTTTCCCAAAGCAGTGACGCCCTCGTAAAAAACCTTGGAATTCCTCGAATTCGCCTGGGAGCTAAAGGAATCGGAAAATGCGCATGCCTCTTCGATGACCTTCGCTGTTGGAGTTGAAAATAGCCTCGGAATGAATGAAACGAGACAGACTCACAGATCATACTCCCTGCTTCCAATCTCCTTCCTTAGGCCTCTCCTTGACATGCTGTTTTCACCCTTTCAATTCTAGCCAAAAAAATCTCCCTTCACGAAGCGGATTCTAATGGTTGGGCCCACACCCCCTTTCTCCACGCCATTTCATTCTATCCAACCACTCAACAAGGTAGGTATTCATTTGCTGTGCACCTACGCCATCAATACTGCCTGTCCTGCTTTTGTAGCAGGGAAAGGAAACAATGGTGGCAACAGAGCTGATGTTGTTGAGTTGAGCCGCATGGTGCTCGTGTCTCATCCGCGTCATATACTTACCGAGTGTAGCTCTTCCAACAAACACGCCATTCCGTAGCTTCAACAATTCCCTCCTCACTGATGCCAAACGACGCCTCCTCCTCTCCCAGGCACGGGGAGTCCACGATTTTGCAGATGCGCGTGGTGCCGCGGCCCTTCCTTAGTCGCAAGCGTGTTTGGGAGGCGTGGGCGATGATGTTCCCTCCAATCGGCTTCAGCGGGTCCTTCGCGAACACGCCGCTGTCCGGGTTCGCCACCACTTGGTTCGTGATGACGACAGCCACACCGTACTCGTCCGCCAGCTTCTGCAGGGCGCGGAGGAACTGTGCGAGGTTCTGCTGACGCGTCGACAGCTCGCCTCTTCCCGTGTAGTCCGTGCGGAACAGCGCCGTCGCCGAATCGACGACGATCAGGGCGTACCGCGATTCCGAGAGCAGGGCTCCCGCCTGCACGAGCAGCTGCTGCTGGTGCTCGCTGTTGTAGGCGCGCGCGTAGGTCACGTTGTCTAGCACGTCGTCGGGATTGAGTCCGAAGCGCTTGCTGATCTGCGTGAGTCGCTCCGGCCGGAAGGTGCCCTCCGTGTCGATGTACATCGCCTTGCCCTCGCCGCCGCCCTGCTCAATGGGGAGCTGGCAAATCACACACAGCGTGTGGCACATCTGCGTCTTGCCCGTTCGGAACTCTCCGTAGAGCTCGGTGATCGACCCCGTCTCCATCCCACCTACACTAAAGACACAAGGCTGCACAAACCTCCAAGAATCTTGTCCAGCTCCTTGCAGCCGGTAGATATGTGCACGATGTCCTCCCGCAGTTTGTTGTATTCCGTGGCCTAGACGTCACGCCGCGATCCAAACCCCACCGTGGTAAAGCCCATGGGGATGAGCTTTGAAGCGGCAGCCTGCACCTTTTGCGCGTTCACTTCGCTGATTCCCTTCACCTCCACCAGCTTCTTCATGGTGGCAAAAGCCACCTAGGAATGAGGGTTGGAAAGGAGCGCCAACGGATTCGACCGTGTAATAGCCAGCCTCCTGCAGTTTCTTCACCGTCGCGGCATTGATGCCCGCCGACTCCAACGCGGAGATTGGCATCGGGCCTCCAGCCTAGCGCATCACGTCGGACGCTCCGTCCATACCTCCTCTTGCTGGGCGTAATCGTCATCTCGTTGCCTTTGCATTCCCACTTTCAAAACTCTGCGCCTTTAACCCGGCGAAAGAAGCTCCGTTTTTTGGAGTTCGTTGGCACTGCCAGAACGCCTCAGCTGGCCTTTATTTGTTTTCTTTTTCATCCATTTCTTGCTGGACAATCACCGCTATGGATATTAATAAGAAAATTATCGATGACTTCAAAGAGAAGGTGGTGAATCATCCCGAGGTGCGTCTCACAGCTGCCGCTTTACGTGTAGGGCTTTCTGAACGGAAATGAAGACTTCCTGAATTGCTTGAAAGCCACTCTGAAGATGGTGTATGATCTGGGTTCCTTTTCCCTTATTTATCTCATCTGTAGCCAAAGCAGTGGAAGTGCAGCAGTTTGGTGAAATGGATCAGTTGTACATTGATGGCTTTGACGGAGAAGGCCTATGGGAGCAAATCCGTTTTCGCGTAGGGTTTGGAATGGGTGTGGACCGTAGGTGGAACCGCTGATGAAGCACTACCGGAGTGAATTGAAGGAGTTGGAGAATGTGAAGGAGGAGAGCGAGGAGGAAGTGGAGGAGAAGGAGAGCGAAGGAGAGGAAGAGGAAATGGAGGGAGAGGAGGGAATGGAAAAGAGCGAGAAGGAGGAGGAAATGGAACAGAGCGAGGGAGAGGATGAAATGGAAAGTGAGAAGGAGCTGGAAAGTGAAAAGGAGGAAGAGGAAGAGAAGGACACAGATGAGAACAGCGAGGAGGAAAAGCCGCTAGATGATAAACAACTCTGGGAGCAAATGCAGCAGTTTGAGCAGTTCGAAGAAGATCACATGGACGACGAGGGTACTCTCCTGTCCCTCTGTTGACGCCTAGACGAAGATACCTCCATCGACATGATGGCTCCCCTGTCAAGTAGCGAAAAGAAGCCACCATCATCTCGTAGACCAGGAGGACGACGAGGAAGAGGAGGAAGAGGAAATGCCCGTGGAAGAGGAGAAGCAGGAGGACGAGGAAGAGGAGGACGAGGAAAAACAGTGCCGATTTCTGGAATCGCCTCACCCGCAGGTCGCTCAAGCGCCAGATCGCCGACCTCGAGCAGACGCTGGTGCAGCCGCGCAGCTGGGAGCTGCAGGGCGAAACCACCGCCGCCTCCCGCGGGGAAAACGAGCTGCTGGGCGTGGATCTGGACGTGGACCGCGTGGGCGTTACGGCGCCGGTTTCCACGGTGGAGAGCACGCTGTCGCTGGAGGACATGATCAAGGTGGCGGCGGCGCGGGCGCGTGAGGCGTAGAAGCGAATCCTGGACCAGGCGTTCGACGACCCGGTGCGGAAGGAGGCGCCGCGCGAGCAGGCGAAGCGCGAGGTGGAGGAGGTGTCGACGGAGAAGAGCGAGAAGGGCCTGGGCGAGATCTACGAGGCGGAGTACATGAAGCAGATGCACAGCGTGGACAAGAACCAGGCGGAGCTGGACAAGAAGAAGGCGGAGATCAAGGAGCTGTTCGCGCGCCTATGCGTGACGCTCGACCGCCTCTCCAACGCGCACTACACGCCGCCGGCCGCCGTGGCGAACGTGTCGGTGGTGTCCGCGGCGCCGGCGCTGAAGATGGAGGAGGCGCTGCCCATCAGCGTCAGCGCGGAGACGCAGAAGGCGCCGGAGGAGGTGGGTGCGACGAGGAGGCGTGAGGCGTAGTTCTACAGCGGTGCGGGCAAGGTGCTGAAGGGAGAGAGCGAGAAGGACAAGGAGGAGCGCGAGCGCGAGCGGAGAGCGAAGAAGGAGAAGCGGCACGCGAAGAAGGTGCGCGAGGAGAACGAGCTTATCGAGCGCGCGGCGTACGACGAGAAGGCGAAGCGCATTCTGGAGAACCGCAAGGTGAAGGAGTCGCTGAACGTGGGCGCGCGGCGGGCGTGTGAGGCGTAGGCGAAGAACGTGAAGAAGGGCGTGGAGGTGACGAAAAGCGACGACTTCAAGTCGAGCTCGTTCTTCAAGAAGCTGCAGGTGGGCGAGGGACGGGGCGGTGAGACGTAGGAGGAGACGACGAGCGCGATCAACGAGATCAAGGGGAAGGTGATCGAGACGAAGAAGAAGGTGGGCGGCGAGTCGGCGAACTACAAGCTTTAGTCTTTTACGCGGCGTTTGTTGAACAAACAGAGCACTCCTCCTTCTTCTTCTCCTGCTCGGCGAGGATCTTCAGTCCGTAGCGGTACATCTTGATGAGCTTGAACAGCAGGTCAAGCGAGAAGAACAGGAGCGTCGGCAGCACCAGATACAGCGCCATGCGCAGCACGTTGTTGTCCATCACGCCGTACAGGTAGGCGCGCGTCAGCAGCGTCGTCAGCATCGGGTACAGCACCGCGCAGGCGAGGCTGCGCAGGATGTGCGGCATGTTCTACGCCTCACCACTCACACCGTCGCCCACGGGGAAGGGGAGGCGGTCGTCCATGCGCAGCAACTCGCCGACGAACACCGCCACGCCGCAGACGACGCGCCACGTCATCAGACTCATGCCCTCCTTCTTCTCCACCGCCACCAACACCTCCTTCGGCTCTACCTTCGCCGGGAAGAGGAAGTAGTGCGCCTCACCGTCCTCGCGAATCGGCATGATCCGGTAGTCATTCTGCTTCTCACGCCACGCTCCTCACCCCACCTGGATGCCAATCACCGTCACCTCCGGCGGGAAGCGCTGCGTCTCGAAGCCCACGCGGATGTCGCCCGGCTCGCACGCGTCGGCGAAGGTCTGCTCCTGCTCGTCCGTCAGCACCGTGAAGTTGACGTGCGTGATGTGCTCCACGTCCTTCAGCAGACTCGCCTTGCTGTAGAACCATGAGGAGCTCACGAAGGCGAAACCCTCCTTGCGGGTGGTCGCCGGAATGTACTCCGTCGTGAAGGCGCTCGGGTCGTAGCGGCTCATCGGCGCTTCCTGGCGGTGAGGAGGAGTGGAGGGAGGAACGTAATCGTCGAAGAACTGCGGATCGATGACGAAGGATCCCACGAGGATGCGACGAGGACGCGATTCGCGGCTAGAATGTGAGGGAACCAACGGAACGATGCCTGGGGAAGGGATCGCGCTGAATGTTCAGATGGTGCTCCTCGTCCACGAAATCGTCGGAAGAAATGCTACTCGTGAAGTATTAATGATAGACACACTTGTGGTCATACCACCCCTTCTCGTAAGTGACACTTCCATCCGCACCCTTGAACTACTCTTCAAACGAACTTAGATGACTCACCTCCTTCCACTGGCAGTATTCCGTAATACGCTTCACGCGCAGCTGGCTTCCAAAGCTCAAATCGAACTCGTCTTCGTGCAAACCGAACTTGGGGTGGGGCTAGCCATCAATTAAAGCGACGAGCATTGCCTTCACGTACACAGAGTGCAGCATCACCACGTCGCGATCATACTGGCTGCGGACCTTCGAATCGTCTTCGAGGATGTACTACCGTCACAGAGAGCTAGTGTCCAAACCGCTTCGTTCACGTAGTGCTCGACCAGACTCGCCGACTGTCCGAGGATGCGTTCCTGCATGATCAAATAGTTGACGCCGATGAGGATGAGCGCAAATCCGAGCGAATGCATCATCATGTCACAAGGACTACGACAATCAGCCACTTCCCGCAGAACGCCTGTACTTGGTCTCGATCATTCCGTCGTCTTCCTTCTTCACAGCGGGGGCTTCTTTCTTCTCCATTCTTTTGCCTTCTTCTCGAATGACACAAATGGGGGGCATTTCTTGCGAACAAACAAACGCAGTTTTATCGGTTGTACGACTTGGGAGGGCCCGAATAGTTGACGCCCGACAATGTAGACTTCCTCTTCTTCTATCCATCATGTTTTCATACGGAAAAAACCTTCGTGTCCGTTGTTTGATTCAAAATTGGATTGGGAGGCGGCATTACGTAGTTGTTCTGCGCGAGATACTTCTACCCTGTAGGCCTCCACCTGCACCTACTCGCAGCAGAATCAGCTTCACGATGTCCTGCTTGAGACGATCCAGCGTATCGCACACGCGCTTCGTCGCCATGTGCGGAATCTGCACGTTCATCTCCGCCAGAATCTGAATCAGGCGCTTCTGCGTGTTGTCCGCGAAATAGCTCGATGCGCTCTATCCCTCAATCCCCTCTTCCAACACAACGTTATTATCAAAGCGCGCACTGCGCAGCGTCACGCTAGGAGACGGCTTCAAGTAGACGGGCGATTCTGTGTATTACCACCGCTCTTCTCTCTCACCCTTCATCACGGTCGGAATGGAGTTGAGGTCGTCGTAGGGACCATAGCCCTCCACGTTCTCATTCTGCGGGTGAGGAATGGCGTAATGCGCTACGGATGTGATACGATTCAGCTGGGCGTCGATAGCGGTCAGGCGCTCGTAGAGCTTCTGCTCCGCATCGTTCCCAACGCGGCTGATGAGGAATGACCGATCGAGCGTCTGACGTCGGTTCTTGCAGAAACTGTTGTCGTAGGCGCACTTGAACAGTTGCTCCTCCTCGGGGGTGAGCTGGATCCCCTGCTTGTTGCGGAAGCCGAGGATCAGCTTGGACACGGTGTAGTATCGGAGCTGGCACGCCTCCAGATTCAGGTTGAAGCGCATGTTGATCAGCTCCACAATCACTGGCCAGCGAAGGTTGTATCTACGCCTCACTCGCTCCTGCGAAGCCTGCTTTCTACACAACGAGAATAAGAAATCTGTGTTTGTCTTTTCCCACGACTCTCCCTTACACTTTGCACTCTCATACTCCGCATCTGCAACATCAGAGAAGGATCGAACAAAAACCCGTGTATTCGATGACGGATGTTGGGTGCAGAGGGATATCGGAGGGAGGCGTATAGGGCACTCCCCCCTCCCGCTCCCAGTGCTGTACGGCTAGAATTGGATCTCGCTTTGACAGAGGAAGAGGGACACGTGACCACCGCGAGGACGGCTCCTTGTTCATCACGATTCCTATTCCTGAAGAGTCCCTCCAATTCGCACCCTTTGTTGTGTACGACGGAACGAAGGAAGGAGGATTCTCTACAGAAAGAACGTCTTGGAGGAGCTTTGGCTTCTTTCCCGACTCTTCTTGGGCTTCCTTCTGGAAGTCCCTCTTTCGCGTCCTCTCCACTGTGGGAACCTTCTTGAATGCAAAACAGTTCAGTAGGTCCTCCATTCTGTTTGAATTGGCTTTGCCAAAATGCGGCTCGAATTGTGATGGTTCGCGGTCTTGAAAGAAACAACGCCATTCACTTTCTCAGGAAGAGGTACATATACAGGAGGACAATCAGGAGGAACAGCCACACCGGGAGCATTGTCGCGCATTGCGAAGGCTGCGCCTTCTTGCACTTCAGCACAGACACAGTGTAGTCAATTGATGACGAAATCACCCACCCCTCCTCCGTCGCGTCCTTTTCCGCATTCTTCAGCAGATTCGTTGTGGGAGGAATGCAGGTGATCGACGACACTGCCAGGCCGTGGATATTCTGCATCTATGCGTAATCGACATGTGCGAGAAGCACCTTCACGATCTTGCGGAACGAGGGATAATCAAACACGCCCACGCCGCCTTCGTTGCTTCCAGCACACACGGTGCTGCTCCGCTCACTAGTTCTCATATACATCATCAAAGCCTACTCAAAATGCATGCAACTCAATGTCAGGTTCTTGAAGGCAACCTTGCGCGTTACCTGCCACTTGACGTCCGAAGCGTCCGATTCGGGAGAGAGGAAGAAGACGTGGGAATGCACACGACCTTCGTTCATTAACGCCAACAGCACCGTGGCCGACGTGAAGAGGAGCGTTCGCACCTTCGCGCGAGGGAGTGTCGGCTGAATGCGCTGCGTCACGCCCATGGAGGACAGCTCGATGATCGCGATCTCTCCCTTCTCCGATCCCACGACACACTACTCATTGAGATGGAGCAGTGAATAATACCAGCTTCTCCGTGGGATTCAGCGTCATGGTTGTAATCGCACAGTCGAACAGATGAAGCGAGTTCAGCAACTTCATTTGGACTCTTGAGATTGAGATACATCATCGAGCAACATACTTGGCATTAGCACCCTCACCCACCTCAAATCGGTAACAGTACAGTGTTCCGTCATCGCCTCCCGTGATGATGGTCTTGTCATCCTTTCGGACCACGAGCACGTTCTATTTTCAACAGCGCGCCACTCCCTCACTTGCATTCCCGATTTGGCGGTATCCGTCTCTTGGAAGAGGATCTTCTCCAATCTAGACTCAAGATAGTAAAATATAACTACTTCAAAGGCTCCTTCTCATCCCCCTTCTCAACGCGGTAGACAACCGTTCCGTTCTGCAGACTGCCAAACACGAACTTCCCCTACCCATCAGTCTGAATCCAAAAATACACATTCGAGGAAGAAACGACCTGAAGAACCAAATCGGTGTCCGTGTTGCAATTCGTGAGCGCCTTGAAGCTGAGACTTCCATCCTCCTTTCTGTAGATTTCTCCAATCGTCTATCGGTCACGTCCCTGCTTCATCCTCACAATGAAGTTGGAGATTCCCGTTTTGCCCTTGCCGCCGCCACCGCAGAGAATGAGCTGGGGCGAAGAGCCTATTCCTCAGGAAGGAAGCTGATGACTACGAACGGATTGCTCCAGGAAGGAAGGGCACGAGAAAACGTTCATGCAATAGACGGGCGAAGAAAAGGCAATCTGACGATCCGTCATAGTACCGCTATTTGGCATCATCAGTTTCCTGCCACTGCGCGTTTGCCTCAACAAACAGCCGAACTAGAAAAACCATCCACGCTGGTTGAGTCTGAAGTTCTTCTCCAGCTTCGCCGATTCCTCCGGTCTACGCCTCACACTCCCTTCAGGGCCCCACGTCATCTCCAGCAGCTGCTCCACCACGTTCACGATCTTTTCCTGCTCCGACTTGGTGGCATCGCACAAAAACTTCACCAGCGTGTGGCGCAAGTACTGCATGCTCTCCTGTGCCGAGATCGCCTTCATCTGCTTCAAGTCGCCCTCCAACTCCTGGATGTACTGCGTCTTCAGCTCCAGCTCCTTCTCGCAGCTCAGCATCCGACTACGCCTCACGCTCTCTTCTCTCCCTTACTCCGTGTTCTTCTTGCACTCCGCGCGCGCCTCCTGCAACTCCGTCCGCAGCTCCTCAATCTTCTTGTGCGGCAAGGCGTACATCCCACTACGCATCACGCCACCACACCTCACCTCACAGCGACACCTCATCCACACCCTTCGTCACGTCCACCAGCATCTGATCGCTCTCGCTCTGCGCCTCTACGCTTCACGCCGCCACGCCACGCCCACGGCTCAGCCGCGCGTCGTGGTTCGCCTCCTCGCGCGCGTAGCCCGCCGGCATCGCCACCGCGTCCACGCCCGTCGTCACCTCCACCTCCACCGACGGCAGCCGCGCCACGGGGGCAGGCACGGGCGTCTTCGCCGCCTCCTCCGCCTCACGCAGCTGAGCCTCCTTCGCAGACAGCTGCTTCTCCAGTGTCTCCGCCTTCTCCGCCAACGCGCGACGCTCCTCCTCGCTCGCCGCGGCGGCCGCTGCCTGCTGTGCCTTCTCCGCCTCCAGCGCCGTCGCCTTCTCCGCCAGCCGCTTCGCGCCCTCCTCGCTCTCCTGCAGCCGCGCCAGCACCGTCGCCTTCGCCTCCAGCGCCGCGGCGGCCTCCGCCCTGGCTTTCTCCGCCTCCTCCTCGCGCAGTCGCACCAGCGCCGCGTTGCTCTCCTTCAGCGCCTCCAGCGCCTTGTTCTCCTCCTCCATCGCCTTCTTCGCCTCCATCGCCTCCGCCTCGCACACCGCCGCCTGTTGCTCACGCAGCACCGCCTCACCCACCTTCGCCTTCAGCGCCTTCACCTCCTCGCCTAGCGCCGTGCACTTCTCCTGCAGCAGGCTCGTCGCCGCCTTCGTCTTTTTCTTGTACGCCTCGAACGCCTGCTGCAGCTGCTCCGTCCGCTGCTTGCCGCCCGCCTCGCTCGCCTCCGCGCTGATCGTCGCCTTCTGCAGCGTCGCAAGCAGCTCCTCAGGCAGGGTCAGCTCTGTCATCACACACCCTTGCCACGCCTACCGCCGAACACACGCTTCAGCGCGGGCACCGTCACCCACTTCGCCACGGGCTTCTCTCCCGCCTTCGAGAACACGACGAACGCCCACTCCATGGTCGCCACCTCTTCCGCGGGACTGGGCACCAGCAGGCGGTGCAGCACGCGCGCCTCGCCCTCGCTCTTCTCCACCGTCGCCTCGCCCTCCGTCTCCGTGCGAGTGAACGGCAGGAAGCTCGGATCGAACAGGCACTGAAGTCGTGCGCACTACTTCTCACCTCGCACACACACACGCACCTCGCCGTTCAGCGCGTCGATCTTCGCCTGTAGCTGCGTCAACAGCGCCGCCATGCGCGCCTCGCCCTGCTTCTTGATCGCCAGCTCGTCAGTCATCGACGCGTTCAGCTGCGTCAGGTGCTGCTACGCCTCACCCGCCGCCGCCTCTCCCACGATCTGGTTCGCCTTCTCCTCCAGCGAGCGCTTCAGCTCCTCCTACGCCTCACTCCCTCGCTCCACACCCACCGCCGCCGCTTGCTGCGATTTCACCAGCGCGCCGAGCTCCGTGATGACCTGCTCCTTCTCCTTCACCTTCTTCTCCGCCTCCAGCACGTTGTCGCTCTGCGCGCCCTGCTCGTTCTTCAGCGCGATCAGGCTGCTGTTCAGGTTGCTGATCTGCGCCTGCAGCTGCGCCTTCTCGCCCTCCAGCTGCACGATCCGGTCGCTCATCTGGTTCTGCGCCTCACTCGCTTCGATCACACTCACGTTCTCCTTCAGCACCTTCTTCGACTGCGACAGCAGCGACTTCAGCCGGTTCTCCTGCGACTGGCTACGCCTCACCGCCTCTCTCTGCCCCCACCTCGTCTTCAGACTGCTCCCCAGCGTCGCCACCTGCTTCTCGCTGCCCGCCTACGCCTCACCGCCTCCTTCTTCTCCCACCAGCTTCTCCGCCAGCTTCTGCGACTCCTCAGTCACCGTCTTCTACGCCTCACGCCGCCTCCACACTCCCACCAGCCGCGCCTCCAGCGCCTCCATCGTCTTCTTGTTCTTCTACGCCTCAGCGTTCTTCGCAGCCTCCACCTTCACCACCTCCTCCTTCTCGCGCAGCGCCACCGTCACCTGCTCCTTCGCCGCGCACAGCTCCGTGTTCGCCTGCTGCAGCTGACTCTATGGCTCAAGGGAAGGAGGCAGGTGTACCAGAATGGCCGTCGATTCCTCCTGCTGGGAGAGAAGCTTGCCATTCTCCTCCTTCTGCTGAGCTGCCTGTTTCTCCAGCGTGTTTAGGTCATTCTTCATTCTCTCCACCTCCTCCTCCAGTTTCTTCTTCTTCTCACTCACTTCCTCCAGTCTCTTCTTCATTGCTTCCTTCTCTTCATTCGATTCTTTGAGACACTTCTCATTTGCCGTTTTCAGGGATTCATTCAACTTCGCAATCTCTTCTTCCTTCTTCAATGCTTCTTGACTCATTGCTTTTGTTTGTTTCTTCAAGCTTTCAATCTCCTCTGCCTTCTTCTTCATCTCTTCACTCATTTCTTCCATCTTCTTCTTCAATTCTTCAATGCTTCCACTCAATTCACCTCCCTTCTCTTCCACTGCCTTCTTCTCTTCATCCTTCTTCTCTAACTCTTTCTTCATATCTTCAATCACCTTCTTCATCTCTTCAATTCTCCCATTCAACAACTCCTTCTCCTTCTCCATCGCCTCCAATTCACGCTTCTCCTTCTCATTCACCTTTTGAAGAGATTCCTTCAATCTCTCCACCTCCTCCTCCTTCGTCTTCACGGAAGCACTCAACTGTTCCAGCTGGCTTCTCAGTTCCTTCATTCCCTCCTCCTTGTTCTCCGATTGAAGCCTCTTCTTCTCCATCTCCATCTTCATTGCTTCAATCACCTTTTCCTTCTCCTCGTTCAACGCAGTCAATTCTTCCACCTTCTTCTTCATTTCCTCTTCCTTCTTCTTCATCTCTTCCATCGCCTTCTCCTTCTCCATATTCAATTTCTCCATTCCTTTCTTCAAACCCTCAATCTCCTCTTCCTTCTTCTTTGTCTCTTCACTCATTTCTTCTGCCTTCTTCTTCATTTCTTCCTCCATTGCCTTCTTCGCCTCGCTCATTCTCTTCTTCAATTCCTCCATCTCGTCTCCACACTTTGCCATCTTGTCCTTGATGCTCTCCTTCTCCACCTCCAGAGCAGAGCACTTCTCCATCTCCTTCTTCAACAACTCCTCTTTCTCATGCACCTTCTTCTCTTCCTCCTCACGCAATACACTCATTCTCTTCTTCTCTTCTTCCATTTGATTTAATGCGTCTTCCAATCTTGCTCTCTCCTTCTCCTTCTGCTCCACCACCATCTCCATCTTCTCCTCCACTATCTTTCTCTTCTTCTCCGCCACTTCCTCCACTCTCTTCATTTCCTCCTCCTGCTTCTTTCTCCCCTCCTTCAGCTCAGCAGTCTCCTTCTTCAGCAGCTGCTCTCTCTCATTCAACTCACTACTGTTCTGCTTCTCCAGCGTCTCCAACTCCTTCTTCATTCTTTCCAATTCCTCTTCCAGTTTCTTCTTCGTCGCTTCCTTCTCTTCATTTGACTCTTCAAGACGCTTCTCCTTCTCACTCGCTTCCTTCAAAGACTGGTTCAACTCTGCAATCTCTTCTTCCTTCGTCTTCATTGCCTCACTCGATTCCTTCATCTGGTTCTTCATCTCTTCAATTCTCCCATTCAACAACTCTTTCTCCTTCTCCATCTCCTCCAACTCACACTCTTCCTTTTCATTCGCCTTTTGAAGAGATTCCTTCAATCTCTCCACCTCCTCCTCCTTCGTCTTCACGGAAGCGTTCAACGCCTCCTTCTCCTTCTTCAATTCTTCAATAATTCCACTTAATTCACCTCCCTTCTCTTCCACCTCCTTCTTCTCTTCCTCCTTCTTCTCCATCTCTCTCTTCATTGCTTCAATCTCCTCTTCCTTTTCATCGTTCAAAGCGGTCAATTCATTCATTCTCTTCTTCAATCCTTCCACTTCCTCTGCCTTCTTCGTTGTTTCTTCGCTCATTTCTTCTGCCTTCTTCTGCAACTCTTCTTCCATTCTCTTCTTCTCCTCACTCAATTCCTCCATTCTCTTCTTCAATTCCTCAATCTCCTCTGCCTTCTTCTTCATTTCCTCTTCCATCGCTTTCTTCTCCTCACTCACTGCATTCTCCTTCTCCTTGCTCATTTCTTCAACCTTCTTCTTTAACTCCTCCACTTCCTCTGCCTTCTTATTTGCCTCTTCTTCCATCGCCTTCTTCGCCTCACCCATCATCTTCTTCAATCCTTCAATCTCTGCTGTCAACTCATTCTCCTTCGCAGCCTGAGCCTTCTCTGTTTCCTCCTTCTTCTTCATCTCCTCTTCCATCGCCTTCTTCGCCTCACTCATCTTCTTCTTCAACTCCTCCACTTCCTCTTCCTTCTTCTTCATCTCTTCCTCCACTCTCTTCTTCTCCTCCTCCATCATTCTCTTCAACGCCTCCACCTCCTCACTCCCCTGACTCTTCTCGTTCAGTCTCTCCTGCAACACGCGGTTCTCCTCCTTCTATTCATCATCTCACTCCTTCACTTCCCACATGCTTCTGAATCACCAAGTTTGCCTTGCTTAGCAACGTCTTCAAACTCTGCACCTTCTCGTTTGCACCTTGGGCAGATTCCAGCTGTGCCTTCAGTGCGTCAATCTCCTCCTGCTTTCCCTTCTACTTCTCAAACACAGCAAGCAAGATGCACAAGTGCCTCCGAGCTCTTCTGCGATTGCTCCCTCATTTCAGCGTTGATAGTTGACTATGATCAAAGAGCAATAATACATCTCACAAATAGTTCCGTCTTTTCCTTCGTCAGAGATGCCACTTGCTTCTCAGCGTTTTCTCTCTCTGAAGCAACCTTCTCCTATTTGTAACACCTCTATCACATCAAAGTACATAGTCTCCCTTCAGGGAAGTCAATTGCTCCTCCAGTTTCTACACATCAAAACGGAGGAAGAAAACAAACGTTCCTCTCCTCTTGAAGCGCTGCCGTCGTATTACCCGCTTCCTTCTATCCATCACACAGCAATAACAACACGGACTGCACCATTCTCCAACTCCGCAATTCTCTGTACCGCCGCTTTGTCCTTCTCTTCCAGTTGTTGCTTAGCAGTGATTATCGCTCACCAGCACTTACAATACGCTGCTTCATGAGTGCTGCCACTTTCCGCAGCTTTTCATAGTTGGTCTTCTATTCGTTACCTTCAGTCGAAAAGCAGCCAACTAATTCGTCGCTCACTGTAGATTTCTCCATCTGATGCTATCCAATCGCTTACTGGAAGGAGATCGTCCTGAAATCGACAATCGATATAACAAAAGCAGTTGTATCTGCGAAGAAATCAGAACGGCAAAAAACACCGACTTCCTTTGCATTCCCAAAGAAACCCCGATTTCTGTCACTCATTCAAATCCGCATTCCCTTATTGCACTCTCGCTTCATAGTAGGTAGGGATGTTTTTGGAGAAGAGCCTAATTGCTAGTAATCTGCATCGGTGATGGAATCGTCTTCAGTGGGTATCCAACGATGGCTCTGTGTGACACATAGAAGAAGGGAAGCATACAACTGTTCCAGAAAGCAGTTGGAGTGGACAGCGGGATTGATGGGCTTAGAAGAGACAGAAATGAGCATGTACACAATTGCTACGGAAGAGACGCTGGATCAGAGTATCCAGTTCATCAATGAGCGGTTTGCTGCCATTCCCTGCTGTTATGTAGATTGCAGCAGATGGGACTGGGGATGAGCCTGACATTCGACAGCGAAGACAAGGAAAACACAGTGTCTGTGGTCATTTCTGCTCTGTGTAACGTGTAGCTTGTGAATTCGTTTTACTGTCTCATGGAGAAGATTCGCGTGCAAAAGAAGCAGCTAGATGACGTAGGGAGTGTTTTGTGGCTGTTTTCGTAGAATCGCTTCCAAATCCGAAAGGCGCAAACGGAAGTGGAGGTTTAGTATTTCACACTCCCTGATGGTTAGCGCGTTACGCTGGAAAAGCAGCAGCTGGCGAATAAGCTGCGACAGACAGAGGAAGTTAGTTTCTTCAGCCGACATAACGACTAGAATCAGAAGAGAGAGCGAATGCAGCTGCAGAATGACATCACCTCGCAGAAGCGCACGCAGAGCGCACTGGAGAAGCAAATCAGAGAAGCGCATGTGAAGGCGAACGAAGCCATCAACAAATACAACGTGCAGGCGGTAGTAGTATCAACGCCCCATTCCCAGTAGATCACCGTGAAGCAGCAGAGCAACGAGATCAGCGCGCTGCGCTCGAAGCTCACACAGCTGATGGCGAAGCAGCCGGTGCGGCGCCACGTGTTCAACACGGGCTGCGTACCGGCGGAGGAGGTGGTGGTGGACACGGAGAAGGCGCTGGAGGAGAAGCTGAGCGCGGGGTACGAGGCGCAGCTGCAGGCGCTGCGGCAGCGCGTGAGCGAGCTGGAGGAGGTGGTGAAGAAGAACAACGCGATGGTGTCTGTGGAGGTAGAAGCGTGGCGTGAGAAGTAGGAGATGGTGGAGAAGCAGGGACAGATCATCACCAACTTCAACTCCACGCCCGTGCGCAGAGTGTATCCCGCCTCTGGGGACTCGCCGCTGCGCGAAGCCCCGCAGCTCCGTGGAGGAAAACGCGCGGCGTGAGGAGTAGGTTGTGTGAGCTTGTTCGGAGGGGGCGAGGACGTGCTGGTGTACGCGAAGAACAAGCTGCAGCAGTTCGAGGCGCAGTACGAGAAGATCAGCGCGGCGCACGAGGAGTACACGGCGGAGAAGCTGAAGGAGCTGCTGAAGGAGGCGAGCAGCGTGATCCAGGAGCAGATGACGATTGTGCGGACACTCACGGAGGCGGACAACTGCAGCGTTCCTCTCTCCTTCCTTGGGGAGAATGACATGGAGACTGAAGAGAAGGAAGACTCGATTGCGAAGGCGTGATTTGCTGTTTGTTTGTAACGGGTGGTTTATTTCATTGGGAGTGGAAGCAGAGAATGAATGGATTGTCCTTCCTCCTTCTTGGATGCTGCTATTTTCTAGCGTATTGCTCATTCGTCATCCATCTGCGGAGTAATCCAGGCGTTTTTCAGCACATTGCGCTAAGGGGGAAGAGCCGTCCTCCCATTTCGAAATCTGCACAGGTGAAGCGTGTACGGAAAACGGAGAATGCCACGTGGACAAAGACGGTGCGATTGTGGAGCCAAGTCTGATTCGTCATGCATAGGTATTACTCTGCGAGTAGCAACTATTCCGATTATTTGCAGTGGATGGAGAAGATCAACGAAACACGCTCTTCTCCAATCCGCCTCTCCCTGTCCTTTCTTCCCCCAAAGCGGTCGTTCACCGTTGTGATTACGGAGGATGGAGATGTACGAGTGTACTGCGATCATTTATGGTGTAGCGCATTAGTGCCAAGTTCAACAATACGGTGAGTCTAATGCATCTCTACCACAAGAAGTTCAGAGTCAATACGGTCATCTTCACGAACTCTTCCGTCATCGCGCAATTCGCAAAGCAGAAGGGGCTGAATGTGCAACCCGTGTTCCATTCCAACTCCTACGGCTTCCCGGAATTGAAGTGGTTGCTAATTCGCGCGAGAGAGCTCTATCCCGCAAATCAGTACATCTTCATCAATTCTGACATCCTGATTAACCCCTTCCTCTTTCACATGGCGTACCAGCTGGACGCAGTGTTGAAGAAGACAAGCCCTCATGTTCGGTCGTGATGGCTTGCTTACCCGTAGTATCTGCTTGCCTCGAATGTGTTCAAGACGCTCACCATTCCAACGATTGATTTTTCCTCCATGGATCGGTTCATGCAATCGTTCCAATCTCTCGCTGGCTACCGGAGGGCAACGGTGGC
>OIWT01001011.1_pt1 | contig 35998 bp, 37 predicted proteins | sample 1587701 | NCBI WGS metagenome assembly OIWT01 (sample SAMEA3888904, study PRJEB22519) | human gut metagenome | biome: human gut; feature: human-associated habitat; material: faeces | place: Denmark | collected 2009 | reverse complement strand
CATCTTTTTGTCGATTCGTAAAATTTTGTGTCTATATATCTATTCTAACACCAATCTCAAACTCCCACAAACTCAAATGTCCCTTTGCCTCAATCGGTTCATCAAACACTTCTACATTCTCAAGCTGCCATGCAAATTTTTCAACGAATGTACTTTTAGCATAAACATCTTTATTTTCTTTCAAACATTTCTCTTTAAAATTTTCATCACATTTTATGCAATCTACCAATGTTACTTTTCCTAATATTTTTCCCATAGGCAATTCCCTTGGCAAATATTTTTCTAACCTTAACATTGCTTGTTTATCTATTCCCTGCCCAGCATGAATAAGTAACTTACCTCTATAATTTGTTCTCCAACTTCTAAATTCAAATCTTTTATAACCAAGCATTATTAAACTTGCCCATGGTTGTTTTATTGTTAACGCTTTCAATAAAAGTCTCCTTTCCACATAACCTTCAACTGCTTTTATTACAGTTTTGGCCAAATCTCTAATCATTAATACTATTTTCTTGATCTACTTATTTTCTTTCAGCCAATCCATCAAAACTTCAAACTCTTCATAATGATTTTTAAAAAAGTTACCACTTTCATTCATCTGCTTTATTTCATCGATTGAAAACCAACCTACTTTTTCCACTTCTTCCTCTTGCAATTCTAATTCTTCAATATTATCAATGTCCATTTTTATATAATAATCATCCCCAAAAACTCTTTCTTTTTCAGATCTTCCTCGATAGTATTTTTCTAATTTTTGTGGATTCAACTCTATACCGATTTCTTCTTTTACTTCTGCTAATATTCCCTGAATACTATCTTCTCCTGATTTTGGATGTCCCCCTGTTGTTGCCCATAATCCATTTTTTCTTTTGCTTCTTTTTTGTAGTAAAAACTCTCCCTTTGAATTTTGTATATAAATAAGTACTACAACTATATATAGTCCTTCTGGCACTACTTCTCCTTTATAGATTGTTTCACCAGTTAAATTTCTTTTTTATCATACAAATCTCTTTTTTCCATAATATTTTCCCCTTTTTCTAGTTCAATATAACAGAATTTTAATCTTTACCATTATTTTATGATTTTAAATCAACATTTATTTTATGCACAGGAAATTTATTTTCATTTAAAACATCCTTTATTGCTTTAGGTAATAACGGATATTCGCTTATTTTATCCAAATCTATCCATTCATATTGCAAATAGTCCTTTCCCTCAATATTTTTCATTATATATTCTATTTTTTGGTCTTCTTTATTTTTAAATTCTATTTCATGTACAAACATTATCTCATGATACTTTGAACCTTTCATCTCAAAAAAGTTTTCAATAGTTGATATATACCCTTTTACTTCAATCTCTTTTCCAAGCTCTTCCATAATCTCTCTTTTTATTGTATCAGCAGAGTTTTCTCCTATCTCAACTCTTCCTCCAATCAAAGCATAGTGATTAGAATTAATATTTCTATGTAATAAAATTTTATTATTATGAATCATTACCCCTGCAGCTCTCACATTTAATTTGTAATTATTCACATCAATTGTTATATCCATATATATATTTCCTCCTATTTTAAAATCTCACCTTTCTTTATGCCTTTTTAAATTTCCAAAGTTAATTCTTCATTTCACTCATTTACAAAATATGTATGTTTAGCTTTCCATTTCTTTATTGCTATTTGAACCCAAAAAGAGTAAATTCCAAGTGTAATAATAGTTAGTAATAACCATTTAATCCAATTTCCAAATAACTGTATAGCACTTCCGTCAAATCTTAATCTTCTTCCCTCTATCACTGTGTGTTTTATCTCCCAGTTATATATCATACATAATGCCCATGGATAACAAATTCCAAATGTTACTATTGTAACTAAAATTCCTAATATTCTCCAACCTATTAATTGAAATAACCCTCCATCAAAATATGAATTTTTTTCCATAAATATTTCCCCTTTCTATTTATATATATTTGATATTATAGCATATTTTATTTAAATTTTCATATATTAGTGTATAAATTATTGAATTATTTGTCTAAATATAATACAATATGACAAATACTTTTATGAGGAGGATTTATTATGTATAATAGAATTTCTATTGTTGGTGGATCTGGTAGTGGTAAAAGTACTTTATGTAATATTTTATCTAAAGAGCTAAACTTACCAGCTATACATTTGGATGCTATTAATTACAATGCCAACTGGGTTGAAATTGATAAAACACAAAGAGATGAAATTATTTTAAATAAATCTTTAGAAGATAAATGGATAATTGATGGCAATTACAATAAAACTATTGCAGAACGTTTTAATAAAGCAGATTTAATAATATGGCTAGATTATTCAACATTTGCTCAATTAAAAGGTATATTAAAAAGATATATACATACCAAAAACAACGAAAGACCCGAAATTCCTGGTTGTAAAGAGCGTTTAACTCTTACTTTTGTTAAATATGTTGTCACATATAATAAAAAGAAAAGATATCTAATAGAAGATGCTTTAAAAAATGTTTGTAATGATAAAATTTTAACATTTAAAAAACAAAAAGATTTAAATAATTGGTTAAAAACATTTACAAATAATGAAAATATTTTAAAACAAAATTTATAATGATTTTATGTAAAATCATTGACTTTATTTGTCGATTCAGTGTATTATATATACATTATTTTATTTTTTAAGGATAATGATTTATGAATTTTTTATTAGGATTTTTAGGAACTTTATTGGGTATACTGGTTGCTGTATTTATAATACTATATATTATTTATTTAAAAATAGGAAAAATACTTGGGCCATTAAATTTTGGAACTTTTATTAGTATGGCAAAAAATGCAACATCTTATAAAAGAGAAGAATACTCTAGAATTAAAAGTGTTGGAAATATGACTAATGTTTTAGAGCCAATAATATTAAAAGATTTTAATGACTTTAATAAAAATTTGTTGTATAATAAAGTTGAAAGTAATTTGTGTAAAATATTTACTTGCATAGAGAACAAATCTACTAGTTCAATTAATAACGATAATGATCTTGATTTAATTTTTCCTTTATTGTCTGAAAAAATTGAAGATTTAAGAAAATTAGACGTTAATATAAAATATGATAATGTAAAATTTCATTCTCATGCAATAAAAAATTACAAAAAAAATAATGGTGTTGCAACTATTACACTTTCCTCATCACTTGAATATTACTATTATTGTGATGGAAAAGATAAGAATAAGATTGTTAGCAATAATAATTATTTTTCAGATATAAAAAAGCAAACTAGATACACTTCTCAGTTTGTTTATATATATGACGAATCTAAATTTGATAAAGATGCTAAAGTTTTTTCTACTCACTGCCCTAATTGTGGTGCACCAACAACTTCTTCTGGAGTATGTACATATTGTCAATCAAATTTAGAACCTATAAATTTAAAATTATGGAAAATGTCTTCATATAAAGAAGACTTAAATTAGGAGGTAAATATGGGATTAATTAAAGCTGCCGTTGGCGCTATAGGATCTACATTAAGTGATCAATGGAAAGAAGCCATTAGATGTGAGGATATGTCAAATGATATATTAATGGTTAAAAAAACTACTTCTAACGGAATTATTTCAAACAAAAGTACAATAATAGTTGCACCTGGTCAATGTGCCATAATTTATGATAATGGTAAAGTCATTGACGCTACTGCAGAGGAAGGTTTTTATACATTTGACAATTCTTCTACACCTTCATTTTTTGCAGGACAATTTGGTGATGTATTTAAAGAAATGTGGCAAAGATTCACATATAATGGCTCATCTGCAAAACAACAAGCAATATTTTTCTTTAATATAAAAGAAATTATAGACAATAAATTTGGAACACCTGCACCAGTGCCATTTCAAGACTGGTCACATCCAATTCCAAATCAAATGACTGGAACTATTAGTCCATTACGAGTAGAAGTAAAATGTTTTGGTAAATATACTTTTAAAATTGCTAATCCTGCTATTTTTATGAGTGAAATGGCTGGAACTGCTGATGTTTATACAAAATCTTCTTTAACTTCTCAAATGAGATCAGAAGTTATTGGTGCTTTTCAAAATGTATTAAACGAATTAGGAAATTCTATTCATAAAATTCCAGTTTTAGAGTTGCCTAGCCAAACAGATGAAATAAAAGAAATAATGGATAAAAATATATTTGACGAACCAATTCGTAGAAGAGGTCTTGAATTGGTAAGCTTTGTTGTTGAATCTGTTACTTTAGACGATGAATCTGAAAGAAAAATTGACAATTATGAGCTTAGCAGTAATTCATTTATGCAACAAGGAAGACTTGTTGGAGCATATTCAGATGCTGTTAAAGATGCAGCTAATAATGCTAATGGTTCTGCTAACGGATTTATGGGAATAGGAATGATGAATATGGCTTCTGGTGGAATTATAGGAGGTGCTTCTCAAGCTCCATGGCAACAAAACACTACTTCATCTAAATCTGAATCTAATACTTGGACTTGTCCAAATTGCAAATCTACAACCACTGGTAATTTTTGTTCAGAATGTGGAACACCAAAAAATTCTAAAAAGTTTTGTAAAAAATGTGGAACTGAATTACCTTCAACAGCAAAGTTTTGCCCAGAATGTGGAGAAAAATTTCAATAATAAACTTCTAAACCTTTAAAGTTTGAGCTTTAAAGGTTTTTAATAATTTTTATATTGACTAAGAATATTTTTTATGTTAATATGTAAAAATACTTCTAGTAGAATAAATAATATAAAACAACGGAGGTACTTATGTTAGAATTACAAAATATAATTTTTGAAAGAGATAATAAAAAAATTTTAGATAATATTAATTTGAAAATAAATACTAACAAATTTATAGCCATTACAGGTCCTAATGGCTCTGGTAAATCTACACTAGTAAAAATAATTATGGGAATTGAAAAACCTGACTCAGGTAAAATAATTTTCGATGGAAAAGATATTACTAATTTGGCAATAAATGAACGAGCAAATTTAGGTATTGCATTTGCATTTCAACAACCTGTAAAATTTAAAGGAATTACTGTTTATGACCTATTAAAAATTGCCTCAAAAAAAGATATTAATAAAATTGAAGCTTGCAACATTTTATCTAAAGTTGGTTTATGTGCTAAAGAATATGTTGATAGAGAAGTAAATAATTCACTTTCTGGAGGAGAATTAAAAAGAATTGAAATTGCAACAGTAGCCTTGCGTCAGTCAAAATTAACAATTTTTGACGAACCTGAGGCTGGTATAGATTTATGGAGTTTTGGAAACCTAATTGAGGTATTTGAAGATATGAGAAATCTAATTAAGGGCACAACATTAATTATTTCTCATCAAGAGAGAATTCTAGATATTGCAGATGAAGTTATTTTAATGAAGAGCGGTAAAATAGACCAAATAGGTACAAGTAAAGATATTATATACAGTAATTTCTCAAATAATAATTGTTGTAAGATAAAAAAGGAGGCTGCAAATGGATAATATTGATACTAGTCTTTTAAACGAGATCTCAAATTTGGACAATGTAAAAAAAGGAGCTTATAACATAAGAAAAAACGGTATAGGTATAGAACGTAAAATTACAGAAAATGTAAATATAACAACAAAAACAGACGTATCTGGTATTAATATTTATGTTAAAGAAAATACAAAATTTGAATTTATTCATATTCCAGTAATAATTACAGAAAGTGGACTTACTGATGTTGTATATAATGACTTTTTTATTGGAAAAAATGCTAATGTAACAATTATTGCTGGATGCGGAATTCACAACGATCATCATAAAGATTCTAGGCATGATGGTATTCATAGATTTTTCTTAGAGGAAGGAGCAAAAGTTAAATATATAGAAAAACATTATGGTGAAGGTTCGGGAGATGGAAAGCGAATTTTAAATCCAGTTACAGAAGTATATTTAAAAAAAGGTAGCTACTTAGAAATGCAAAGTGCACAAATAAAAGGCGTAGATTCTACTATTAGAGAGACCAAAGGTGAACTAGATGAAGATACTAATTTTATTGTTTCAGAAAAAATCATGACACATGGTAATCAATTTGCCAAAACAATTTTTAATGTACAATTAAATGGATTAAACTCTAGTACACATGTAACCTCTCGATCTGTTGCAACAGAAAATTCAAGTCAACAATTTATTTCTAAAATCTATGGTAACACTCAGTGCTTTGCACACAGTGAATGTGATGCAATTATAAAAGATAATGCTCATGTTGTAGCAACTCCTGAAATTACTGCAAATGATGTTAATGCTAGTCTTATACATGAAGCCGCTATTGGAAAAATTGCTGGAGACCAAATTATAAAGCTAATGTCTCTTGGCCTTTCCGAAAAACAAGCAGAAGAAGAAATTATTAATGGCTTTTTAAGATAAATTTGCTCTTTTCAAATTTATTTTAAAAATATAGTACATTTTTAATTTTATATTCATATTTAATCCTAAATTTGCATATAATATAAAAGAATTTATTAATTTGTCAATATATTTTTATAAAATATATTGACAAATTAAACAAATGCGATGTATAATAATAAAGTATTAACATCGCGGGGTGGAGCAGTTGGCAGCTCGTTGGGCTCATAACCCAAAGGTCGGTAGTTCGAGTCTACCCCCCGCAACCAAATTATATAGATTTTCATAGAAATCAGAAGATTTTGAAGAAGATCAAAAGACACTAGTTATAATTATTTAATTAGTGTCTTTTAAATTTCACATATTTTTTAAAAGGAGCAAACATTGCTCCTTTAATTATTTTTTTTATTCCAATCTTTTCCATCCACGACTCTTGCAACCATCATAGAAGACACTGTATCTCCAACCACATTTAACATAGTTGCTGGTGGATCAATAATTGTAGCTATAATTGTTAATATTGGAAGAGCTGCAACAGGATATCCTAGCATAGTAATAATTAACATTTCTGATATAGTTCCTCCTCCAATTGGCACTGCAGTTATAAGCAAATTTGCAATTAATGCTACACCAAGCACTGTTAGTATTCCACTAAAAGTTGTTATACTTGTTCCAAATAAAGCAACCAAAAACATAATTTTAAACACAGATCCTATAATAGAACCATCTTTATGAAAGCTTGTTCCTAGCGGTATTGTTGTTTGGGCAATATCTTCTGACACCCCCATCTTTCTTGCACATTCTATATTTACTGGAATTGACGCTGCACTAGAGCATGTTGCTAATGCTGTAAGTGTTGATGGTAACACATTTTTCCAAAATGATTTTATTCCATTTTTTCCTCCTGCCAAAAAAGCATATACTGTATATATTACAAAATAAAATGCAACTGCAACAATTGTATATATAATAAAAGTTTTCAAGTATCCCACTGCTATTGATGAACCAAAACTACCTATTAGTGAAGCAAAATAACATCCTAACCCAATTGGTGCATAATACATTATTATTTTTATTACATTTGATATTACAACATTTGCTGACTCTAAAAATTCTAGCACTAACTTACCTTTTTCTTTAGACATGTTTATTGCAATTCCACATATTATAGAAAATATTAATAATGCTATTATGTTATCTTTAGATAATAACTTTGAAAAATCATTAACAGTTAGAAGTTTTACAGTTCTATCTGTAATAGTTAATTTTTCTTCTTCACTTTCTTGTGTTTCTTCAACTTGTTCTAACGTATCACGTATAGTCTTGCCATCTTCTGGTTCTACTAATTTAACAAAATATGAACCAGCAAATCCTACTAATAATGCTATTATAGAAGTAAATATAAATACTAGCACTATTGTTCCTATTATTTTGCCTAATCTTTTTGGTTGTTGCATTTTGGCTATTGATGTAGTTATTGTTAAAAATATTAGCGGTACTATAATTACTAATAGAAGATTTAAAAATATATCTCCTAACGGTTGCAATACTGTTGCTTTTTCCTTAAACACAATTCCTATAACTGCTCCTACAATTATCGCAACTAATAATATAATTGTAGATTTGTAATTTGATAAAAATTTCTTCATTGTTGGCCTCCTTATATTTAAAGGCTTGCTAAAATATACTTATATTCTAGTATTTTTTTCATTATATATTAAACTTTTTTTAGTTTCAAGCTTAAATATTATTTTTATTTTACTTTTATAAAATTCTTTATTTTATTAAATTTACTTTCTCCAATCCCACTAACTTGTTTAATATCCTCAATATTATTGAATTTTCCATTTTGTTTTCTATAGTTTATTATTTTTAAAGCTGTAGATGCTCCTATTCCAGGTAATGTTTCCAATTGGGTTTGATTAGCTGTATTTATATTTACTATATTTGTTTTATTTGAATCTTCTAACTTAATATTATTTACTTCTACATTTTTACTAGTTTTCTCTTCCAATACTTGTTCTTCTTTTATTGGAATATATATTTTTACTCCATCTTCTAGTACTTGAGCTAAATTTATATTTGTTAAATCTGCATTTTCTTTTACTCCCCCAGCCATTTCTATTGCATCTTTTATTCTTGCAGTACTTAATATTTCTATTACGCCTTCCTTGTTTACAGCTCCCGAAATATGTACTACTATCTTTTCTTCTTCAGTATTTATTTTATTTTCTTCTACTGTATCTTCGCTATTAATTATATTTTCTTTTTGCTGACTTGTATTAATATAGTATGCTATGCAAACAATAAAAATGCTTACAAATATTAATACTATTTTTTGCTTTTTATTTATCTTATTCAAATTATCACATCCTTAAAAAAAATTTTAAAATTAAATTGAATTTTTTGTAAAAATAATATATATTATTTATATACTTTATTAGGAGATTAAAAATGAAACAACAATTTATAAAAATATTTTTACTATTAATTTTAATAATTACAATATTTGTACCTTTAAGTTTAGCCGATACCAACTCTAACCCTTTAAATGTTAATTGTGAATCAGCTATATTAATTGATAATAAAACAGGTAAAATTTTATATGGAAAAAATGAAAATGAAAAAAAATATCCTGCAAGTACTACAAAAATTCTTACAGCCATAATTGCTATAGAAAATTGCAATTTAGATGATAAAGTAACTGTTAGTTATAATGCTATTTCAACTGTACCTTCCGGATATTCAGTGGCAGCTTTGCAAGTTGGAGAAGAATTAACTGTTGAACAATTACTTCAAGTATTATTAATACACTCAGCAAATGATGCAGCAAATGTTTTAGCAGAACATATTGGAGGAACAGTAGAAAGCTTCGCAGCAATTATGAATACAAAACTTGAAGAAATAGGTTGTAAAAATACACATTTTACAAACCCTAGTGGAAAACATGACGATAACCATTATACAACAGCCTATGATTTAGCACTAATTATGCAATACTGTATGAAAAATTCTACCTTTAGAAGTATTGCTGGAAGCAAATCTTGCATAATTCCCCAAACCAATAAATACGAACAAAGAGTATTTACAAATACTAATGAATTACTAACTGTAGATACCCGAAATGTTGCTAGTAATTATTACTATCAATACGCTATTGCTGGAAAAACAGGTTATACTTCTCAAGCCAAAAACTGTTTAGTATCATGTGCAAATAAAGATAATTTTGAATTAATTTGCGTAGTACTAGGAGCCAAACAAGATTACACCGGATTAAGCTATAGATTTACTGAAACAAAAAAAATATTTGAATATGGATATAATACTTATACAATTAAAAAAATAAGAGAAAAGGGCGCTATTGCAAAACAAATTGAAATAAAAAATGCTACAAAAGATACTAAAGACTTAGATTTATTAATTTCAGATGATATAACAGCAATAGTAAATCAATCTGAAAATTTAGATAGTATACAGCCAAACATTACAATAAATGATAATTTAATTGCTCCTATTGCTGAGTCCGATGTTGTTGGAACAATTAGCTACTACATTGATGATATTGAATATAAAGCAAACTTAACAGCATCTCATACCGTAAATAAATCTAATTCTACAATTATAATTTTACAAATAGTACTGTTAATTTTTGTTATATTTGTTTTATACAAAATGTTAACTTCAAAAAATAAGAAAAGAAAAAAGAAAAAGTCAAAATATATTTATAACAAATAAAAGAGGGTCTTATGCCCCCTTTTTTATTTATAATCTGTACCTATAATAATTGTTACATCTACTTTTGATGAAGCTGATTTACTATTTGAAATAGTTCCAATTCCAATGTTATCTTTTATACTATCTAACTGTGTTTGAGTAATATCTTTTTTATTAATTATTGTTGTTTTCTTAGTAGAATTAGTTGTTCCCGTTTTAGTAACATTATACCCTGCCTTCTTTAATTTTTCTACTACTTCTGTTAATTGTTTACTATTTCCAGTTCCATTTAAAACTTCTATTTTTATGTTGCTTAGATTATTAGATGTAGTATTTTTTTCGTTTTCCCCCGAATTTTCATCTACCACATTTTCTTCTTCTGTTTCATCTCTAGTATAAAATAACTCTTCTACTAACTGTTGTGTCTTCTTTTTATCAGCAACAAATATACTAACATTATTAGTTTTTCTTAAGTCTGGTGTAGTTCCAGGTAAAGTATCTGTTAATAAATTTTCTGTACTAAATTCTACAGCATATGGAATATAATCTTTTGCAACATCAAAGTCAATATTAGTTTTTACATTTTTATGTAATATTTCCAACCATTGATTTAATTTAAAAATATTTTCAAGTTTTAATGTTTGCTGCATTACTGCTTTTAAAAACTCTCTTTGAGTTCTCATTCTTCCAATATCATTGTCTCCGTATTCTATTGGGTATGATGTCATATCGTTATTATGTCTAAATCTTACAACACCTTCTGCTTGCTCTCCATTTAAAACTTGTTCTCCTGCTTTTATATGTATTGCTAAATCTTGTGTTGTATCATCATAATCCATATTAATTGGTACATTAAACTTTACGCCTCCAATTGTGTTAACAACTTCCTTTAAAGCTTCTGTTTCTATAACAAGATAATATTTTATATCTAAATTTGTTAATTTATTTATTTCTTTTAATACTTTATTTGGATCTTCTGAAATACTGTATATAGCATTTATTTTTTGCCCAGCTGTTGCTTTTGCCGTATTACTTCCTATATATGTATCTCTCGGAATAGACAATAATGTTGCTCTTTGTGTATTTGGATTATAAGAAGCAACCATAATTGTATCTGTTAATTTAGCTTCTATTCCATTACTTACTCCTAATATTAGTACTTTAATTTCTGATAAATTCTTTTTTGTATTTTCGTCATGTCCAACTACAGTTGCTAGCATTCCACTTAACCCGCCACCGTTTTTCTTTGTTTTATATGTAAACCATCCTATTAATATTAATACTATTAACAAGATTACTAATAATACTTTTTTCCATGTTTTTAATTTTTTCTTGTTCTTTACTTTTCCTTTTTTACTTTTCTTTTGTTCATTTATATTTTTATCTTTCAATCTTAATTCACTCCTAATTTTTACATGTTTAAAGTATAACACATTTAAGTATTTTTTAGCAATAAAAAACAGGAAATTTATTAAATTTCCTGTTTTGAATTAACGTTTTAAAAATATATCTATAACATTATTGTTATACAATACTTTTCCAACAGATGATTTGTTTATATTTGTATTTAATGTATTATTAGGATTTATTGTTGATGCTATGCTTATTATCTCTAACGCTACAAATATTATAAGAAATCCCATTATTACACCATATAATATTCCTCCTGCTTTGTTAAATTGTTTTATTATTGGCAATTTCGCAAAAATATCTGCAATAGCTGTTATAAATCTTAAAGCTATTTTAACAATTATAAATAATATTATCATAACACCTATATTAACTATATTTATGGCTAAGTTTCTAGCTGTTTGTGGCAAAATTCCTTTTTTAGCACTTTCTACCATTTGTCCTTCTATTTTATTCATATAGTTATCATTATTTCCTTCATCTACACTAATAGTATCAGAAACCTTTTCATATATGTAATTTTCTATTGTTTCGTCTATACTTGTTGTATTTATTATTAAATTAGATATTGGTATATATAAAATTGCTGTAACTACAAGTGCTATAATTGTTGCACATAATTTAATAGCTAATTTAACTAATCCTTTCTTGTATCCATATAATACAGATAATATTAAAATTGCAATTATAATTAAGTCTACTACTACTCCCATTTTTCCCCCTCCTATAAATTAATAATTTCTATTTTATCTCTATATACTATTCCAGCAATAGAATTTGATAAAACTATATTTGTTATTTCTTGATTTGCAATATACCTTTTTAATAACCATCCACTTGTGTTTACAAATACCACATCAGCTCCTAAATTTAGTGCAACAACATCTTCATATGTGTATATCTCTTTAGTAACTTCTGATACGGTATATGTAATGCTGTTCTTGTTGTTCGTATTCGTTATATTTAATATTGAATCTGCAGTAAATAAGCCTGTAGATCTTTCCTCAACATTTACTGTGTTATTATTAAGTCCAATTGAAGTAAATGTTATTTTTTTGTCTTTATTTTCACTAAGTACACTATCTACGTCATTTTCAATAATGTGAATTGAATCAGTATACATACATACCAGCCTATTTTTATCTTGATATTTAATATTTGTTATTAAATTATTATTTTCTCCGGTATATCTTTTTATCATTGAATTTTCTGATTCTGTTTGTGCCTTGTCTATGGAAACAATTCTAATATTAGATTGTATCATTGTTCCTGAAGTGTCTATTTCTGCAATTGCTAAAAATTTATTATCATTTGATATGCTAATATCCACAGTTCTTGTATTTGATAAATATGTATTAAATAATTTTTTTCCTTCTGTACTATAAACTGAAATTACAGTTTTATATGTTGTGTCAGAGATTACAACAGCTACATAACCATTTTTATTTACATGAACTTGTACAATATTTCCCTCTATAGAAGACTCCCATTTAATTTCTTTGTCTTCTATAAGGTATACCTTTTGTCCTTTTGATTCTGCTACTGCCAAAAATCTATTACTTGATGCAAACAGTGGATTTGTTATTTCTAAATTTAACTCATTTTCCATTTTGGCAGAACTATTATATACTTTAAATATATTTTTATTTAAAATTCCTATATATTTATTAAATGCGTATATATTAGGTGTATCTTCTGTGTTTAATTCTATACTAACCGATGTATTTTGCAAAACTTCTTTACCTAAAATATATTTGTCTATCCAATGCTTAATTTGAGCATTTCTATTATATAATATAATAATTATTACTCCAATTATTATAAGTACTAGAATTATTATACTTATTATAATTTTCTTTTTATTTACCTTTTTTGGTTCCGCTTCCTCCCAAAAATCTTTCATTCTATTTCTCCTTGTATTTTTATAAATATTTTATATCAGTTTTTATATAAATTTTCAAGTATTATAATAATTTTTTATAATTTAATTTTAAATAACTTTATTATTTGTAAAATTCCCATATATCCAAAAATAGGATATAATAAATTTACTAAATTTGAAAAACCAATTTGTGACATTGCAATGGAAGTTATACACATTATTTTAGCAATATGTGAATAACTTTTTTGATTTTTAGATACATTTTTTATAAAACTACTTCCTAATGATATTGCAGTTGTAAAAATTGAAATAAGAACTATAACACCATATAAATTTTTTAGTATTACATTATTTTTTAATATATATGCTACAGGCATTTCTACATTTGCTAAATTTATACTGTTTGAATTTAATATAAAAAACATAACTAGTAATAACAGTACTATTATTATTCCGGATATTACACTTATACACATAATGTCTTTTCTATTTTTAGTATAATTTTTTACCGTTGTTAATATAGGTATTAACATTATACAATTATAACTACAATATAATATACTATTTACTAAAAAATCATACTCTTTTACTTTTTGGTTTTCTACATTTATTTCTTTATTAGGCACTATATAAACAATTCCAATTAATACTATTACAATTATTATTATTGGAACTAAAATTTCATTTACTTTTACTAATCCATTTGTATCTTTTTTTAATATAAAATAACTAAATATCGCAAGTACTATACTACCTATTATACTGTTTATATTATATTCTTGCTCAAAATAAGCTCCAAATCCCGCAACCATTATAAAAAAGCTTATTAAAATTAAAATATTTACAACATTATTTATTATATTTCCTATGTAATATTTAGAATCTATATTTTTTTGAATCAGATGCCCCAAAAACTCTTTATAATTATATATATTATTTTTGTTTACAATAAGTAATGTTTTATATACTACTATTGTTAATAATATACAAGATACGACTATTCCAATTATTCCTTTATAACCAAAAGAATAAAAAAAAGTATATATTTCTTTTCCAGAAGCAAAACCTGCACCTATAAATGCCCCTAATATAACAACTACAATTTTCAAAATATTTCTCATAAAAAAACTCCCATATCAGTTTATGGAAGTTTTTATTTTTTATTCTATTTTTTTCTTCTTCTTATAATCCAAACTATAATTCCTGCTATTATTATTAAAATTGGAACCGCAAATATTACTACTCTTATAATAATATCTTGTTGTTCTGTTGCTGTATATGTTACTGTTCCTGTATTTTTTCTTGCAGTAATATCTTCTTGTCTGTTAACTAAATAAGACATTGAATTTAAAACTAAATCTTTATTATATGCTAATTGAATAATTCCTGTTGAATACGAAGAGTTCATTTGATAGTCAGTAATAAAATAATTCTCTCCATAAATTACTAATTTAGACATCTTTTCTTTTTCGCCTGTTTCTTCGTTTGCACTTGATATAGTTTTACTTAATTCTGCACCAATCAAAAACTTACCTTTTTCTTCATTGTCTGCTATACTATTTGTTTGAATTGTAAAATCAGTTCTAAAATATGACGCATCACTTGCATGTAATAGTTCTGTTTTTGATACCTTTAATTCTTCTAATGCTGTCTCATCTACTAAGTTTATTTTTGTCGCATTTAAGAATATAAGTCCTGTTGTATTATAAATATCTTTTGTTATTGTACTATATTCTATTTCAGGTTTTATAAGATCTGCAGACCCTGATATCATTTTACTAGAATCTGTCTCTCTTATAACTCCTTTTTCAAATGGTTTTACACCATACATTGCAAGAATTTTTGCCACATTAGGCATATCTGTTTGTTTAGTTAAAGCTGCATTTAACCATAATATGTTTTTTCCAGAATTTATATAGTCTATAATTGCATTTGTTGCTATTTCGTCAAAATCTTTACTAGGTGTTGTAATAACTAATGTATCACAATCATCGGGTACTTTTCCACTTGAAAGTAAATCTAACGTTTTTATTTCGTTTACCTCATTAGCTAAATATATATTTAAATATTGCATATTTGAACTTAATGAAAATTCACTGTATCCCTCTAAGAAATATACTTTTGGTATAACATCAGATGTTACACTTTTTATTGCACTTGTTAATTTTTGCTCTGCTATGCTTATTGTCTCATATGTAGATGTATCATATGTTACTAAATCACTTGATGTTAGTACTTTATATTTATCTCCGCATTCTACAATAATACCTTGATTTCCGGTTTCCAATCCGTATTTGCTTGCTAAGTCTGGTCTTGAAGATGCATTAACTATTTCTACTTTTATTTTTTCGTTAGCATTTGTATATTGTTTTGCTAAGTCAAAATTTGAGTCTCCTTCTTCATATTCAACAAAATATATATTAACATCTTTTTGAATATTTTTTACTTTTTCTTGACTTTCATCTGTTAATGTATATAGTTTATCTTGACTTAAATCTATTGGGTTTAAGTTTAAGCTTTGCGTCCACATATTTATTGCAATAAATATTAATATTAATAAAGCAACTAATATCAATGTTTTTGTTCCATTTATTAACCATTTTTTCTTAATAGTTTGTATAAATTTATTTTCCTTATCTTCTTTATTTATTTTATCCTTTTTCATTATATCCCTCCTACCTTACACTTTTTCTTCTTTGCATTACAATTATAGTAAGTAATATACATGTAATTGTAAATGTAATAAATGTAATTGTATCTGCAATATCTATTTGACCCTTTGGGAACTTTGAAAACATATTTATTAAAGAAAAATTAGTAAATATAGTGCTAAATTGTGGTAAAAACCATGTTAATATAAAAAATCCTATTGTAATAACTCCAGCTATTATCTGATTTTCTGTAATGCTAGATGCTAGTATTCCAAATGATATATAAGCCATAGCTAATAGTAAAAATCCTAATAATGTTGCTAATGCTGTTGTTATATGTGGTACCCCAAAAAAACATAAAATTCCAAAATACATAAAAGTACATAACTCTGTTATTATTACTATTAAAGTTGCTGCTATAAACTTTCCTAAAACAACTTTAGTAATGCTAATAGGTGCTGTTAAAATTAATTGTTCTGTTCCACTTTTTCTTTCTTCTGCAAATGTTCTCATTGTAAGCACTGGAACTATAAATGTTAATATAGTTGCACCAGAATAAAATATATATTCAAAATTTGTACTTCCATATGATACTACATCTATATAAAAGAAAATACTGAACATTATTAAAAACAGTCCAATAAAAACATAACCAATTGGTGATAAAAAATAAGTTTTAAATTCTTTTTTTATTATGGCTCCCATTATTATTCTCCTCCTTCTATTAATTTCATAAATGCATCTTCTAATGTAACGTCTGCCTTTTTCATTTCAAAAATTGTAATATTTTCTTTTGCAAATTCTGCAAATATAACTTTTCTTAAATCTACATCTTTATCAACTTCAAGTACATATTTTTTTGTTCCATCATCATTTTGCGAAATTAATTCTACTTTTTTTATTCCCTCAATGTTACTTGTTATATTAGTAATTTTATTTTCATTGTCTTCTACAGTTACATATATATTGTTATTCATAGAAACTTTTTTCTCTAAATTTTCTGGTGTATCTACTGCAACAATTTCTCCCTTATTTATTATTATTACTTTACTACAAATCTGACTTACCTCAGATAATATATGCGAACTTAAGATTACTGTATGAGTTTTTCCTAGTTCTTTTATTAATTCTCTTATTTCTGTAATTTGTTTTGGATCCAAACCTACTGTTGGTTCATCTAATATTAATATTTTAGGTTCCCCAACCAAAGCTCCTGCCATACTGGTTCTTTGTTTATATCCTCTTGACAAGTTTTTTATAAGCTTACCTTTTACATCTTCTAATCCTGTTTCTTTTAAAATTTTTTCTATTTTTTCTTTCTTTTGTTTTTTATCTACTTTTTTTATATCAGCCATATAATTTACAAATTCTTTTACTGTTAAATCTGTATACAATGGTACTCCCTCTGGCATATATCCTATTTCTTTTTTTGCTTTTTTAGGCTTTTTTAACATATCATAACCATCTATTATTATTTCACCTTCTGTTTGCTCAATATAACCTGTTAGCATATTCATTGTAGTACTTTTTCCAGCTCCATTTGGCCCTAATAAACCAATTATTTCTCCATCTTCGATTTTAAAATTAATGTTTTTTACAGCTTCAAAGTTTCCATACTTCTTTGTAACATTTTTTACTTCTATCACGAAACACTCCTCCTCACACTTTTAATTAATAAGCATAATATCATTTTATTTTTTTAATGTAAAGTAATTCACACAAAATTTACAAATGCTTATTTCCGTAATGTTTTTGTACTAATTTTTATTGTTCATACATATCATTATTTATAATTGTATGAGGTGAAATTATGGAATTTATTTATACTTTTTTTATCGCTTTTTTTATTGTATTTATTGCAGAACTTGGAGATAAAACTCAATTATTAGTTATCTCCTTTTCGTCTAAAAGCAAAATTAGTAATATTTTGCTTGGTATTGCTTTAGGAACCTTTCTTAGTCATGGGATTGCAATATTTTTTGGAGGAAGTATTAACAGTATTACTAGTCTAAATTTTAAATTCTATTTAGACATAGTAACTTATACATCTTTCGTTCTTTTAGGGCTAATTGGGTTTTTTCCTAGTAAAGATTCTACTGAACATAAATCAGTTTTACAAAAAATCTGCTCTTTAAAAATAAATTATACTTTTATTGTTGCTTTGTGCATATTTGTTGGAGAGATTGGTGATAAGACTTTTTTAGCATCGCTAGGACTTGGTATTCAATATCCAAATTTTAAACTTCCTTTAATTTTAGGTTGTATTTGTGGTATGGTTTTTAGTAATTTACTTGCTATAATTTTTGGTAAAATCCTAAATTCTAAATTTAATTCTAAATTAATAGAAACACTTTCTAACATTATTTTTATTGTATTTGGCGCATTAGGCTTTATAAACATAATTTTTTAATATTTTCAAAATTTTTACATTAATTGGTTGACATGTTATAAATTTTGTGATATTATAGTTATTGTTATTTAGCAAATGGGTCAGTAGCTCAGTTGGATAGAGCACATGCCTTCTAAGCATGGGGTCGGGGGTTCGAATCCCTCCTGGCTCACCAAATAGCAAAAGTCTTACAAAAAATTGAATTTTCAATTTTTGTAAGACTTTTTAAGTATTTTTATAAATTTAATATTTATAAATTATTTTATTTATTCCATCCCCTCTATACCCTCTTCTCTAAGTTTAAGTATATTATCCATTTCTATATTTGTATATTCTCGTGCAGCATCATAATCTCCATATTGTATACATACATTTATTCTTTTTAGCATTTTATATACTTCATCTATATCAAACATATATGCCATTCCTCCATTCGTTAATATATATTATACCATTTTTTAAAGTAAATATCAACCTGTTGGTTAATTACTATTTATTAGAATAAATATATACATTAAAATATCGCATTGGACAATAGAACCAATGCGATATTTTTTTATTCTTGCCAAAATGCTTTATAAGTTTTAAATGCTGAATATATATCATATTTGCTTGTTACTTCATATGGCGCATGCATTGATAAAACTGGTACTCCACAATCTATAACATCCACACCTTTATTTGCTAGAATATATGCGATAGTTCCTCCACCGCCTATATCAACTTTTCCTAATTCTGCAATTTGATATTTTATTTCATTTTTATCTAATAAATTTCTTAACCATGCAACATATTCTGCATTTGCATCAGATGCTCCAGACTTTCCTCTGGCTCCTGTATATTTATTTAAACTAATTCCTTTTCCAAGATATCCTGCATTTAATTTATCTGAAACACTTGCATACAATGGATCATATCCAGCATCTACATCTGAAGATAGCATTTTAGAATAACAAAAAACTTTATCTAATAAATTAACTCTATTTTCTCCTGTTTTATTTAATAATTCAGATATAAAATAGTCAAATACATGTGATTCCATTCCCGTGTTTCCCATACTTCCTATTTCTTCTTTATCTGACAAAATACATATTGCTGTATTTTTTACTTTTTCTAAGTTCATCATTGCCATAAGTGAAGTATATGCACATACTTTGTCATCTTGACCATATGCTGCAACCATACCCTCGTCAAAACCTAAACTTCTTGCTTTAAATGCTGGCACAACTTCCAACTCTGAACTTAACAAGTCATCTTCTACTATTCCATATTTTTTATTTAAAATATTTAAAATATTTAATTTAACTTTTTGTGATACCTTTTCATCATCAAATGGTATACTTCCTATTAATAATTGTAAATCTTCTCCCTCTACACCATTTTTTAACTTTTTCTCCATTTGATCTTGTGCTAAATGTGGTAATAAGTCTGTTATTGTAAATATTGGGTCAGCTTCCTCTTCCCCTATATTTATAGTTATTTTTTCACCGTTTGATTTAATAATTATTCCGTGTAAACTAAGTGGAATAGTTGTCCATTGATATTTTTTTATTCCACCATAATAATGTGTTTTAAAATATGCAAAACCTGTATCTTCATATAGTGGGTTAGGCTTTAAGTCTAATCTTGGAGAATCTACATGCGAACCTATTATATGAAGTCCATTTTCTATTTTTTCCTCTCCTATAATTGCTAAATACATACTCTTCTCTCTATTAACAAAGTACACCTTATCTCCTGGTTTTAAATCTGAATATTCAGATAAATCTTTATAGCCGTTTTCTTTAGCAACTTTTACAGATTGGCTAATAAACTCTCTTTCTGTTTTAGCTTTGTTTAAAAACTTAATATATCCATTAGTAAAATTAAAAATATCTTCTTTCTCCCTAGCATCAATTTTCTCCCAACCATTTTCTTTCTCACTAAATAACTTTGCCTTTAGTTCTTCTCCCATAAAATTTCCTCCTTAATATTTTTTCTTGGTTAGTATATCACTTTTAAAAAAATTTTTCTACTGTTTTTTCTTTATATCATATTTTAGAATTCTCATATTTTTTATAATTATGCTATTTTTTAAAATTTTATTACAAATTCCTTATTTTTATTGACTTATATTAATGTTTTTGCTACAATACCAATAATAAATCATATATTTATATGTTTATTTTTTGTTTATTGAACTAGATTTCTCTTTAACCAAGTTATCTAGTTCTTTTTTCTATTCATTACTTTTTTAAATTAACCATATATTTAAAAAGGTGATATTATGAGAAAATTTAAACTAATAATTTTTAATGGTATTATTATTACTGCTAGTTCTTTTATTATGCAGTCAATTGGATTTTATTTTACAATATATATATCAAACAAAATAGGAAGTCAAACATTAGGAATTTTTAATATAATATTATCAATTTACATGTTTTTTATAACACTTGCATCTTCTGGAATAAATATTGCAACTACAAGATTAATAATAGATGAAAAATCTAAAAATTCCACATGTTCAACAACACTTGCAATGAAGAAATGTATTTATTATAGTCTATTTTTCGGACTATTATCATGTTTGCTACTATTTGTTTTATCTCCATATATTTCAAAATTTTTTTTACACAACGCCATATCTTATAAAATTTTATACATTGTAGCAATAAGTCTTCCTTTCATTTCTGTATCTTCTGCAATTAACGGGTATTTTAATGCAATTAGAAAAAACATTAAAAATGTTACTACAAGAATTTTTGAACAAACTGTTAAAATAATTTGCACATCTTATTTATTATATTTATTTTTACCCAAAGGCACAAATTATATTTGTTTGTCTTTAGTTTTAGGCGAAACTATTTGTGAAATATGTTCATGTCTTTTATCTTTTATATTGTACATTGCAGAAGAAAAAAAATATGTTTATTCACCTATTATTAAAACAAATTACATAAAATCAATATTAAAAATTTCTATTCCAATTTCTATAACTTCCTACATACGCTCAATTTTATCAACATTAAAACAGTTGCTTATTCCTTTAAGATTAGAAAAAAGCGGTTTAAGTTATGATAATGCTTTATCTCAATATGGAATAATTAATGGTATGGCTTTAAGTGTATTGATGTTTCCTAGTATTATAATTAACTCTTTTAGCAATTTGCTACTACCAGAATTTTCTTATTATTATAACAAGAGATCATATAACTCAATAAATACTGTTATAAATAAGGTTTTTCAATTAACATTCATCTTCGCTATTGGCTTTATGGGTTTATTTTTGTTTTATAATGACTATCTTAGCAAACTAATATTTAACAATTTAGAAGTTTCAATTTATATTAAGCTTTTAGCTCCCTTAGTAATTCCTATGTATTTAGATACTGTAATTGATAATATTTTAAAAGGCTTAGATAAACAAATTGGTGTAATGAAATGTAATATTTTTGATTTATTTTTAAGCATTGGTGGCATTTTTATTCTTCTTCCTATTTTTGGGATTAATGGATATATTATAATTATGTATATTAGTACTTTGCTAAATTTTTTTATTAGTGTTTTCCAATTAAAAAAATATACTGAATTTTCTTTTGATCTCTATAACTGGGTTATAAAACCTTTAATTATTATGTTTGCTATTTATATATTGGTATATATCTTTATTGGTAATGGTTTTATTCAATTAAGTTTATTTTTATTGCTTTATTTTTTGTATTCTTACTTTTATTTTAAATTATATAAACTTTTTGAATAATGTTTATTATTAATGCCTTATATTATTTTGATAATGTTTTTAGACAACAAAAAATCAATCAGATTTATTTTCTGATTGATTTTTGTATCTCTCTGTTCTATAAAAAGTTCGAACAAAAAGCTCATTGGTGCACCAGGAGGGATTCGAACCCCCGACCTTCCGGTTCGTAGCCGAACACTCTATCCAACTAAGCTACTGGTGCATACTAAATATTATAATTGTTTTTCTGGTATTTTACAAGTCTTTTTTTATATTTTTATGAATAATGTCATTATTTTTCTTATAATATTAAATAAATATTTGTGAAACTGATAATCTTTTTTGAATGGACATATATAAAAAAATTTTTATTTTTTTTCAAAATGTATTGCCAAAACTTATATTTTGTGATATAGTATATTAGTATTTTATTTATCGAGGTGTAGCGCAGTTGGTAGCGCGCGTGGTTTGGGACCATGAGGTCGCAGGTTCGATCCCTGTCACCTCGACCAATTTGAAGGATTTTTTAAGAAATTCTAGAAAATTTCAAAAAAGTCTAAAATGTGAAAAGACACATGTTTGTAAGATTACAGCATGTGTCTTTAATTTTATCGAATTCTATAAAATTCTTGAAAATACCGAAAAATTTTCAAAAATAAATTTCAAGAATTATTTTTTATCTCAAAAAAATTTCAAGAAAATTTCAAGAATAGCAATCCCTTATCCAATCTGGATTAGGAGGAAATTCAATGTTAACTTTTGTACCCCATAAAATTAAAGAAGACTACAAAAAAGTAGAATTCTATCGTGTAAATAAAGAACTTTGTAATAATGAAATTTACAAAGATTTATCCCCTACAGCAATTCTATTATATTCGTTATTATGTGATAGATTATCACTTACCTATACTTATGAATTAACAAATAATATTCCTAAAGGTAAAAAACATTACTATGATGAAGATGAAAATATGTATGTGATTTTTACGAGAATCGATTTAGAAGAAAAAATACATGTTGGCAAGTCAGCTATTAGTTCTGCATTTGAACAACTAAATAAAGCCAATTTAATTAGAGAAAAAAGACAGGGAAAAAATAAGCCTAATAGAATTTATGTAGGAAAAACTATATCAGAAATAAAAGAGGAATTTATAAATGTGAAGTCTGAAAATCAAACTTCAGGAAGTCCGTTTTCCAATTATCAGGAAGTTAGAAAATCAGACACAAATAAGAATAATAGATTAAATTCAAAGAATAAATATAACACATTTTATAATTATGAAGGTCGAGATTATTCTGATATGGATTGGTCAAAATTATATGCAAATAATAATTGGAATTAGGAGGAATTTTTATTATGGAGAATGTAAAAAGTAAAATTACTTATCATCAAGAAGGCGATTATTTAATACCAGATTTAACAGTTCCAAATGATGAAAATGAAAACTATCAAATTGGAAAATATGGTCACTTAAGATTAAGTTATTTAAAAAATCATAAAAAAGGCGAATATGAATTATTAAAAATTAGTTGTGTTTTAATAAAACATCTTATTGAAGTTGATATACAAGCTAAAGAAAAGGTTAAATTATTAATAGGTCAATTTAAAGAATGGGAAAATATATCTGAAGATTTAAAAGATACTAATCCTCTAGAGTGGGTTGGGAAAATGAATAATATAAAAAATCGTGCTGAAGAAATTGCTTTAAAAGAATTAATTTATGTTTAAATTTTAGGAGGATTTGTAATGAGTAATTTAAGAGAAGTTAATGATGATATTTTAAAGGATTGGTTATTATTTAGAGAAGATGAACTTTCTTCTTTAACTTGTGATTAGGATAGAAAACATTGGGTTTATTTTGATGAGATTTCTGAAAGAATTCTAAAGAATATTCCTAAACAAAATAGAGCTTATATACAAAAACAACTCAACTTGCTTGATGATAATTTTATGGATTATATTGGATATTGGAACGAGAAGTATTATAGAAATGGGTTTTGTGATGGAGTGCAGTTGATTGGTGGATGTTTAGAAAAATAGGTATATTAAATGGTGGGAAATCCCCACCATTTAATTCTAACTTAACCATTCTTCTATAATTTTATTGAAATTTTTAATTGTTTCAGTATTATATTTATATTCATTATTTTCAATTTTTTTAAGTATTTCTAATGAATAATATGCTTTTTCATCTTTATAATCTTCATTATTTATTCCTATATTATTTTTATCTTCATCTGAAAAGAGGTTCTCTATTGATAAATTAATATTTTTATTTTCTTTATTTGTTCCATCAACGAATTTTATATCATTTAAATCTACCAATAATTTGTTGGTTAAAATTTTGTATTGTTTTCTTCCTTGTCCATCTTGGTCAATAAGGATTTTATATTTGTAACCCCATCCAATTAATATTGAAATGATATTATGAATATTATCTACGCCAGAAGATGGAATAATATTGTATTCCTTTTTATATTGCTTTTGTATTAGAAAAGCTTTTAAATAATTATAATCAGAAATACCTTCTGTAACTATATTTACTTTTTTACTATCCATGGCTGTAAAACTATATCCCATATTCATTCCTATTGCAGTTAAAATTGGAGTAATTGTTTCTTTTTTAGAACTCATCGTATGAGGTAACGAATAATATCTATTTCCAATATTACTATTTCCTAGCTCATCTTTTATAATTATTCGAGTTCTATATAAATCATTTTGATATATCATAGTTGGTAGTTGAGTAGTATATATAATTTGATTATCTTTTGAAGTAAAATTTTCAAATAAATTTAATATTTCTTTTTGTGCATTAACATGTAAATATACCCCCGGTTCATCTAGTAGAACAACATAATTTTCTATATCATATTTTTTGGTTTTTGCCAGAAGTTGTATGTACATATTTAAATACCACTTTAATCCATTACTTCTTTCACTCAAATCCAGATATTTATTATTAGTTTTTACAACAAAATTTAATGATTCTGTATCGAAATTAACTTTAAATTTTACATCTTCTTGCTTATAAAATTTATTAAACTCTTTTATTATTGTTTCAATTCTACTATTTATTTCTTCTACAAAATTATATTTATCATCATCTTTAGATAGCTTCCAATATCCCATCAGACTTTCAAAATCCATATCAATAGTTTTCAAGAAATATTTTAACATTTGCTTTGATTGAGTATTATCTTCTAAGTATTTTCGTGTATACTTTGTTCTAAGCTCAATATTATCTAAAAGAATAAATTTGGGAAATATTGCATTGATGCTTATTAAATATTTCATACACTCTTTTAAATACTGAGTAAATTCTTGATAATTTGAATTACCTTCTAATACGGATATTATATTGTCTATGTAAGTATAACTGATAAAAACTTTTGATTCAGCATTATTAATCATATCAATAATATTCCTTAATTGTTTTCTCTTGCTTTCGTCATTGAAATAAATATTTTTACTTAGTTCTTTCATTTTCTCTCTGTTTGTTTGAAACTTCTTGTTATTGCTTATTATTTCTGTTAATCCACCTTCGATATCTATATCATACTGATCATTAATAGTAATTATAGTTTCTTTTGTTGACATATAAATATTTTTTTCACTTGTATAGGGAACTAGAACTAATGATATTAATGGTTTCTTCATATTATTCTTGTTATTATTTTTAAAATAGTTAGTATCATTTATTCCCGTTAAATTTAATTTACCAATTGCTTGTATCAAATTACTTTTTCCTGATTCGTTTTTTCCAACTATTGTATTGATATTTTCTAAATCTATTCTATTATTTTCTTCTGCAAATGATTTAAAATTTTGTATTTTAACTGATTTTACTTTCATTAAATTGCTCCCTTACTCTTTATGATTTCTTGATACATTTTCATTAACTCAGCTACACAATCTGATTCTGTCATTTTTCTCCAGTCGAATCCATAAGCTACCATAACTGCTTTGTCATTTTCTTGATGTGCTTTTCTAAGTTCCTTTGGCATTGTTAGTTCATCATATAAATCTGATAGTGAACTATTTGGATACAATGCTCTTGCATCTAAGATTGCTTGTGCTGTTTTTTCTATTTTTTTCTTTTGTTCTTCTGTTGGATTACACCAAGGAAAATTATTATATACAATTTTAGCTGAATACCTATAATCACTTTTTAATCTTCCTGCTACTGTTCTTACCCAAGCCATATGAACATTTGACGTCAAAACTCCAAAATTATATAATGTTGCATTTGGTATTACTAAATTAGCATTTGATGAAATCGTATTACTATCAAAAAATCCTATTGGAATATATCTTCTTCTTTCAGAAGAGGTACTGGGTACTAATAAGTAATCTGTTTTTGGTTGTCTTATTTCTCCAAATAAATATGGTGTTATTGCCAATTTCCTAGTTGCTTCTCTATTACTATTTTCTCTTAAGTCTTTGACGTTTTTTATTGCTTCCATAATTATTGAATTACTTTTATATATTGATGGTTCAACATCTTTAAGCCATATACAATATCTTTCCTTATTATTTATAAATTCCTCAGCACCAACTATATTTTTAAATAAATCTTCTGTATTTGGATATCTATTACAAATATCTTCTTTTTGTTCTTTAGAGTAATTGCTTAGAAAACCACCGTCATTTGGCATACTACCAAAATCCATTTTAGGAACATTGCAAAGTGGAGAAGAGTGACTTTCTATATAAACATTTGGTGCATCTATCAAATATGGATTAATATTATTAGCCTTTTTTACTTTATCATTTTCATATAAATATTTTTCAGTTCTTTTTATAAATGAGAATCCTATTATTATACAATGTACATGAGCTTTTAAACTAGCTTCACTATCCCATCTAAAAGTTCTATATGCAAAGTTAATATTTACTCCTCTTTCTAATATATCTTTCCAAAGTATTGCAACTTGTTCTCCTTGAGTTATTGAATTAGTCGAAACAAATGCTACTTCAATTTTGGTATTATCAATATAATTAGTTGCTTTTTTATACCAACAACTAACATAGTCTAAATTTCCTGAACCTTTTGTTCCTTTAAAAATATTACTAATATCTTCTTTTTGACTTTCATTCATTAGTCTTGCACCTACAAATGGTGGATTTCCCATTATATAATTTAATTCTCCATTTGGTATAACATCATTCCAATCAATTCTTAAAGCATTACCTTCAATAATATTTGTATAACTCTTTAAAGGTAAAAACTCTAAATTTAAATGAAGTATATTTTCAGTTTCATGCATCATTTGACTTTCTGCAATCCATAAAGCTGTTTTTGCAACTGTTACAGCAAAGTCATTTATTTCTATTCCATAAAATTGCCCTATTGAAACTTTTATTGGATTTATATTCTCATCACCAAAACATATCTGTCCACCCTGATATGCCTCCAATGCTTTATTTTCTAATCTTCTTAAAGAAAGATATGTTTCTGTTAAGAAATTTCCAGAACCACAGGCAGGGTCTAAAAATTTAAGTTCAGATAGTTTTTGTTGAAATGCTAGAAGTTTTTCTTTTTTTGCTTTTAAGACTTTTATCATTAATATTCCATCAAGTTCACTTTTTAAATCATCTAGAAATAAAGGATCTATTACTTTATGAATATTTTCTATTGAAGTATAATGCATTCCTCCACTTCTTCTTGTTTCAGGATTTAATGTGCTTTCAAAAACTGCTCCGAATATTGTTGGACTAATATCACTCCAATCAAAATCTTCACTTGCATTTGATAATAACAATTCTTTTACTGTATCATTTAAGTTGGGGATTTCAATATTTTCATCTGCAAATAATCCACCATTAACATATGGAAATTGTGCTAAATCTTCCTTCATATATGGATCTCTATCTTGAGGTTTTGTATCTAGTACTTTAAATAAATCAATTAATGCTCTCCTTAAGTCATCTGTGTTGAACTTTTCCAAATAATCATGAAATATGCCATGCTTTCCAAATAATCCAGCATCTTCTGCATATAAACAGAATACTAATCTAACACAAAGCATGTTTAAACTTTTTAGAGTTTCTTCATTTTCTGGATTTTTATATAAAGGTAATATTTCATCATATATTTTTCCAACTAACTCACCAGCCTTAATAGAAATTTCCATTTCTTTTTTCAAGTTAGTGTTTTCTACATCTACAATAAATTGTAATCTATAATATTCCTTTTCTAAATCTTTTAATAATATTTCTTCTGGCTCTCCATTTGGATTTTCCATATTATAAATTAAGAAGGATTTAAAATTACAGGTTATTATCCATTTAGGATGTTTTGAAACTGGTAATTCTGCAATATATTTTTTTGCTTGTTGAAACGGATTTAACAAGGATCCATCTGATTGTCTAATTCCTTTTCTTAAATCTTTATCAATACTTTTTTGCTCAATTAATATTTTAGTAGTTGGAATGTATCCGTCTATAAAACCTGTAGATTTATCTATATGTACCTGGTCTTCAAATTCTATATATTTTTCAGGTCTTTCTACATCATACACTTGACTTAATAATTGCAGCCAAAATGTTTGACTTTGGCCTTTTTCGTAACCTTTATCTTTCCAAAATTCTGCGAATTCTTTTGCTGCTTGTTTTTGTTCTTTTTCTGTCATATTAGAACCTCCATATTTAAAAATTTTTCAATTTTTTCTTGACATTTTATTTTTATAAATGTACAATGTAATTGACAAAAATTTAGAATTCTTGTATAATAATATAAACAATTACATATAATTAGATTATAAATATCTTTTGATATTTTAATATTGGCTCTGTTAATCCGTTTTAACGGCTACGATTTATTCGCGGTCTAGGATTAATGGAGCTTTATTTTTTGTGGCTCTTTTGACTTCCTCTTTTTGTTAATGTTTCATCAAAATGTGAATAAGAAGAAATAAAATTCCAATGTCTATATAAATGTTTCCAATAATTAGACTGATCTCCATTTATTCCCGTAGTAATGCCTATATTAAAGTTCTTTCGAATTTCTCTAATATTTTTATTAATTACCTTATATAGTTTTTCTTTAGCAATTGTTCGTTTAGATCTTTTCCCAGTTTTCTCATCTTTTATCTTATCAAAGTCATTTAGCTTAAAATTCATAGAGCCAAGTATAATATCCATACATTGTTGGATTACATGTTTTTTAGAATCAATTTCAACAAATTCAGTTATTTCCACATTATTTTGTTGAAATCCAACATTATTTCTGAATAAACTTTTCTTAAATATTTCTTTTTGTTCTTTTGAACAAGGTAAATCGTCAAGATATAAAGAAAAGTTTACTTTTGTTTTGTAGGGTGTAGAATTACTATATTTCATACCAAAAGCATCTTTTAAAAAATAATAATATAAAATACTATATTCATTATCAGTTTGTTCTTTTGTTAATCCATCTGATACATGAGCATTTTGAGCAAACATAATTCTTACTTTTATTTTTCCAGCTTTAATAAATGAAAAAAATAAGTTTATCATTTCCATGTACTTATCTAAATAATTTCCTGTAACCTTTGACCATTTTATTTCACCTTTTAAATTTAGCTCATCTTTTTTAGCATTTAGTTCTTTTTCAATTTCTTGAATATCGGCGACTTTTACTAAAGCTCCGTCCATAAAAATTGCTATAGAACTTGCCATTACTAACAGATTCATCTGAATAAATTCTATATGTTATTTCTTGCATTTTTATCTCTCCTATGATTTAATTTATTTTTCACTATATTAGTTTAATACCAACTAATTATTTATATAAGAATTTCTATAATATGATGTAGTTTATCATAAATGTTAAATATTTTTGAATATTCTTCTAATGCACTTAAATCTTTATTTTTCTGTTTAAAATAGTTATTTATTATTTTATTATATACTTCTAAATCAACTGAGTCTGGATTTTTTAATATATCACAAATACAACGCTCTGCATTATATATTTTTATAGGATTACTATAAGGACTTTCTATTTCAGTAATTCCTATATCAAATTTCTCCTTTGCAACATAGTGAATGTCTAAATCTTCGTTAATATTATTGTGATTTATAGTAGTAACTTCAATTTTATAAGGTAATCTATCACTTAAATTTAAAAGATAACAAGCTGTATTATAAGAAAATATAATGTTGGAAAATCTTTTTTGAAGAATATAAAACTCATCCTCGATTAAATTACTATCTATATAAATACCATATGCTACTTTCCTTAATATATTTTGATTAAGTAATTCAGGAATGGAAGTTTTAGGTATTCCTAAATTTTTAAATTCTTTAGTTGTTATATAGCCATAATTATTTTTTAAAAATTTTTTTAATTCTTTAATTTCCATACCCAGAAACCTTTCTACACTTTCTCGTATATTTTATCATCTTTACGAGAAAGTGTAAATGCTTTATAAAAATTTTTAACAAAATAATTTATTATAACAGGGTTTTGGGATTTTATCCCATCAAGAAGAATTTCGTGTGAACGAATTCAGTGCTTGCTAGGACAGAAAATTAGTTTTTTAATTATTTAAATGTACTTTAAAAAGTACAAATTAATGTTCTAAAAAGGTTATTAATGTACCCAAAATGTAACTATATTTTCAAATATAAGTATAGTTTATTTTAAAATATTTGTATCTAATAATTTTTTATTAGCATGTAAAAATTAAATTTATGTATTAAAAATTACTTTTATTTTATTATTTATAATCCCAATAAAAAATTTTTTTAATTATATGTCCCGTTTTTGTTAATTTAAAGTGCTATTAATTTATGAAGAAAATAAAAATTTTTTTAAATAGATGTCCACTTTTTGAGATTTTTAGTGCTGTTCTATATAGAAAAAATTAAATAATTTTAATTTTCAAAAAGACCATTGACTTTACCAGGATATTATGTTAAATTTCAAAATGAAGGGTGAACTAATCACACTCAATTATCTTAAATATCTTGTAAAGAACAATAACAAAATAAATTTTAAGTTGAGGAGGTGCGATTATGGAAAAACTTGATAATATAGTTATGTATTCGCCAGAAGATGTTAGAAAGCTTCTGCATTTAGGAAATACTAAATGTTTAGAATTATTCAATTCGGAAGATTTTCCAAGCATAAAAATTGGACGAGCATTTTGGGTAAAAGCAGATTGTTTAGAGAGATTTTTAAGTGAAAAACATGTTGTTGGAAATAAAAATGAAGATCTATTCTAACGGACAAATAAATCTTCAAAAAATAACTATTTACAGGAACACCCTGTGCTACATAGATTATACATTAAAAATTTTATAGGTACAAGAGTAAAGCAGGGTAGTTTCTTCCTAAAATAAGGAGGTACTAAATGCAACACTCAAAAGGAATTACAGTTGGAACATATACAATAAAAACAAAGAAAAAGGTAAACACCTTGCCTATCTGTCCAACTTGTAAGAATTGTAAAGATAGGTCAATTTGTAGCAATAGAAAAAAACTTACAAAATGTTCTATATGTAAAAATTGTTCAAATGCAGCAGAATGTGATATTTACTATATTTCATCTTGCTCAAAAGCAATATTAAACTTAGGAAGAAGTCCACAAACAGGAAAAGAACTTAAAAAAACTTTTACTGGAAAAACTGAAGATGAAGCATTATACAAACTTTATCAATTTAAAGATAATGTAAAAAGAAATGGTCTTCCTAAAAATATTGTACAAAAAACTATGGTTACTATATATTCTTTAGGCTGTCAAATGGAAGAAATAAAAAAGTCTAGAGGTAAAATTGGAACAAATGCATATAGAACAAATATGAGTACATTAAAAAGGATCTCAAATTATGAGTTTTCTAATATTCCTATTGAAAAAGTAAAAAGAGAGCAAATTGAAGATTTCTTGGAAGATGAAAGAGATAAGTCTAATTCTATAATCAAAAAAGATTATGGTATGCTTGCAAGAATATATGATTATGCTGAAGAAAATGATTATATTAAAAAGAACTTTTTCAGAGGATTTAACAAAATTGAAAAAACTCAAAGTAAAATTGCTACAAAACAGGTTAATCCAATGACGTTCGATGAAGAAAAAAGATTTAAAGAATACTTAATGACTGACACTCATCCATATAAAAATCTTATCTTAATTGAATTGTACACTGGAATGAGATTAGGAGAAACATTAGCACTAGATATATCAGATATTGATATAAAAAGTGATACAATTCGAGTTAGTAAAATACTGACACATGATGAAAACCATAAACCTTACATACATGATTCTACCTTATCTCAAACAAAAGACGGTGCTAGACTTGTACAGATTAATGATGTTTTTAAAAACAATGTTATTGAAGCAATTAGCATTGCAGAAACAAACGAAAATAACAAAGAAAAATTATTATTCTGTCAAGATAACGGCTCACTTATTTTAGAAAGTAGTGTAAATAGTTATTTGAAACGAGTTGCAAAAGAAATTGGTTTAAGTTATTGGAAACAATTTAGTTCTCATAGGTTAAGGCATACCTTTGCAACAAGATGTATTGAAGCAGGTATTTCTCTTCCTGTACTTCAAACATTAATGGGACATCATGATATTCAGACTACCATTAATGAATATGGTAAAGTTTTTAATTTCTATCAAAGAAAAGAGAAAGAAAAATATATTAATTATGTAACAGATGGAATAAGTGAGATGTAAAGCTAATTTGAATAGATAAAAAATAGTAAAAATTTCAAGGTCAAATTTCAAGAATAGATTTGATAATATAAAATGCAGTAATATCAGTAGATATGTGTCTTTCCGAGGTAGTCACCTCGACCAATTCAGAGACTATTAAAGTCTCTATTTTTTATGTCTTAGGATAACTATAATAAAATGTAGAAAAAAGTCGATAATTTCTTAAAAAAATTATCAACTTTATGTTTACAAAAAAAGAAAAATATGATATAAATAAAACAAATTTTTTAATCAATAAAAATTAATTCTAAAAATAAAATCCCAAAAAAGAAAGAGGAAAAAATGTTATCAATAATAAAAAGCATGTCACTAACAGGTTTAGATGGATATTTAGTTTTTGTGCAAGTAGATATCTCTGCAGGAATGCCTGGATTTGAAATAGTAGGACTCCCAGACACAAGTATAAAAGAAGCAAAAGAAAGAGTAAAAACAGCAATTAGAAATTCAGGATATGAATTAAAAAGTAGGAAAATAGTAATAAACTTAGCTCCAGCGGATACAAAAAAAGAGGGTTCCTTCTTTGACTTACCAATAGCAGTAGGAATACTTGAAAGCTTAGGTGAAGTAAATAAAGACAAAATAGAAAATATAGCATTTATTGGAGAACTTTCATTAGATGGAAAACTAAATTCAGTAAATGGAATATTACCTATGTGTATAGAGGCTAAAAAATTAGGAATACAAAAAATTATAATTCCAATTCAAAATGCAAAAGAAGCAGCAGTTGTTGAAGGAATAGAAATATTAGGAGCAAAAAATTTAAATCAAGTAATAGATTATTTAAATTCTAAAAAAGAAATCCAAGCACAAAAAATAGAAATAAGTAAAGTATTTGAAGAAAAAAGTGAAAATTTATTAGATTTTTCAGAAGTAAAAGGTCAAGAAAATATAAAAAGAGCATTAGAAGTTGCGGCAGCAGGAGGACACAATTGTCTGTTAATAGGAACACCTGGGTCACGGAAAAACAATGATGGCAAGAAGAATACCGTCAATTTTACCAGATTTAAGTTTCGAAGAAGCATTAGAAACAACCAAAATACATAGTGTAGCAGGAATACTTCCAAAAAATACACCGCTCATAACTACAAGACCATATAGAGCACCACACCATACAATATCTCCAATATCTCTTGTTGGTGGCGGTAAAATACCAAAACCAGGAGAAATCTGTTTAGCACATAATGGAGTATTGTTTTTAGATGAGCTACCAGAATTTAATAAAAATACATTAGAAGTGTTAAGAGGACCATTAGAAGATGGAATTATTACAATAAGTAGAGTAAATGCAACACTTACATATCCGTGTAATTTCATGCTTGTAGCTTCAATGAATCCGTGTCCATGTGGATTTTATGGTTCAAAGGAAAAAGAATGTACATGTTCATCTCAAGCTATACAAAAATATATGGGAAAAATAAGTGGACCTCTTTTAGATAGAATAGACATACAAGTAGAGGTGACGCCAGTAAAATATGAAAAATTGCAAGGAAAAGAAAAAATAGAAACATCCGAAGAAATAAAAGCAAGAGTAGATAAAGCGAGAAAAATTCAACAAGAAAGATATAGAAATTTAAAAATTCATTCAAACTCACAATTAACACCAACTTTAATAGAAAAATATTGCAAATTAGGAGAAAAAGAGAAACAAATATTAAAAAAAGCATTTGATACATTAGGTCTAAGTGCAAGAGCACATGGAAGAATTTTAAAAGTTGCAAGAACTATAGCAGATTTAGATGAAAAGGAAAACATAGAAGTAGCACATATAACAGAAGCAATTCAATATAGAAGTTTGGACAAAAAATATTGGAATAACTAAAAGGAGTGATTTATTATAAATAAAATATACGAAATAAATAAAAAAGACAAACTTTATCCTAAAAATTTAACAAAAATAGAAAATAAACCAGAAAAAATCTATGCGATAGGAAATTTAGAATTATTAAAAGGTAAATCAATAGCAATAGTAGGTTCAAGAGTAAGCTCAGAATATGGAGAACATTATGCCAAAGAATTTTCAAAAGAAATATCAAGAAGAGGAATAACAATAATAAGTGGATTAGCCAAAGGAATAGATACTATTGCACATGAAAATGCTATAAAAGAAAAGGGAAAAACAATAGCTGTAATAGGATGTGGGTTTAACAATATATATCCTGAAGAAAATGAAAAACTATTTGAACAAATAGTAAAAAATGGAGGATGTATAATTAGTGAATATTCTCCAGAAAAAAAAATAGATTTAAAGAAAGTACCATTTAGAAATAGAATTATTTCTGCACTATCAAATGGGGTATTAGTAATAGAAGCGAGACATAGAAGCGGAAGTATAATAACTGCTAGATATGCATTTGAACAAAATAAAAAAGTTTTTTGTTTACCAAATCAAATAGGAATAAAAACAGGAGCAGGAACAAACAATTTAATAAAAAAAGGAGCTATGTTAGTAACAAATCCAATAGAAATATTAACACAAATAGGAGAAAATGTGGAAAACGACACAGAAAAAAATGAAAAAACAGAAATTAAAATACAAAAAGAATACAAAGAAATATATGAAAAATTAAAAGAAGGAAAAATAGAAATAAATGAATTATCAAGAAGTATGAAAGAATCTATTATAAAAATAAATCAAAAAATAACTCTTATGGAATTAGAAGGAATAATAGAAATTTTACCAGGTAATATTATAAAAATTAAGGAGTAAAAATGTATTACAAACAAGAAACAGGAAAAAGTGGAGAAGAAATTGCAAGCATATATCTGGAAAAAGAAGGTTATATAATTCTAGAAAGAAATTTTAGTTGCCATCAAGGTGAAATAGATATTATAGCAAAAGACAAAGATGAAATAGTTTTTATAGAAGTAAAAACAAGAACAAATAAGAAATATGGACTAGCATCAGAAGCGGTAAATAAACAAAAACAGAATCATTTAATAAGAACAATTAAATATTATATATATATTAACAATTATGAAAATAATTTTATTAGAATAGACGTAATAGAAGTATATATAACTAATAAGAAAATAAAAATAAATCACATAAAACAAGCAATAGAATAAAAACCAAACGTTAGTATAAACTTTTAGTAGGAAAATTTAAGAAAAAAATTGAATAAGAGATACC
>OIWT01001005.1_pt1 | contig 36109 bp, 35 predicted proteins | sample 1587701 | NCBI WGS metagenome assembly OIWT01 (sample SAMEA3888904, study PRJEB22519) | human gut metagenome | biome: human gut; feature: human-associated habitat; material: faeces | place: Denmark | collected 2009 | reverse complement strand
ACGGTTTTATCGGGGCGCATGACGACAGGCTTCCCCCGGAGGTTATCGAGGAAGCAAGAGCCGCCGCCCATGCAGCGGGGCTTCCCTTTTCCGAAAAGCCCTACCGGGACGGGGAAGATTTTGACCCTTATATATTTGACGGAAGCATGAGCATTGAGGACTACGAGCTTATGCACCGCATGATTGAAAAAGAAAGGAGCGAGCAAATGGACGAATGGAAAACAGGTTATTCCTCATACGACCGCGACAGACTGGACGCCGCCGACAAGATGAAGATTGAGCGCGGTATCTATTTTGAAACGAAAGACGCGGATATTTCCCCGCTGACCGCCTTACCCCTTGCCGAGCTTATGAAGCTGCGGGAGGAAAGCGCGGCTGCGGAGCAGACCGTATTTGAAAATCTAAAAGTACAGGCTTCCGCATGGGAGGAACAGGCGGGAAAGACCCTGCTATTTGACAAGGCGATTGAGTATGCGAGAATACCCGAAGTGAAGCATACGGCGAACAAGTGGCAGGACGAGGACAACGACCGCCACACCATCAGCAACCGGGTATATAAAATGAGCTACCATGTTTACGAAAATACCCGTTACGACAAGGCAGCACAGAAGTCTATCCCGTATTCCTATACGCTGTCTTGGAACGTCTACACCAACAGCCCCCACGGATACGGACAGGCGAAAATCGCCGGACAGGACAGAAAGGTATTTGCTGACCGGGCAGCTATGGAAAAATATCTGAATGGGCGTATCAAGGCGTATGAAAAACTTTTTACGGAAATCTCCCCGGCTATCCCGCAGGAATACGCGGAGCAGTTTAAGGTAAACGGGCAGCTCTTACCGGGCTATACCGTAGAGGGCGAGGAAATCAAGCAGCCCGCTGCCGACATTCCCGCCGCTGCACCGAGAACCGAACCGGGACAGGATACGGAACAGTTTGCAATCCTTATTGACAGCCGCACCCGTTTTGAAACGGGAGAACCGGGCGGCTGCTGGTTATCCATGCCCGCCACAAAGGAAGAACTTCACGAAGCCATGCAAAGCGTCGGCATTACCGCAGACAATCCGCAGGAATTTTTCATTCACGGCTACTCTGACCGGGAGGACAGACACATTGCCCTGCCGTATGACATGGTATGCGCGGCACAGGTGGACGAGCTGAATTTCCTTGCGGCACGACTGGAAACCCTTGACGCTTCCGGGATTACCGCGCTGAACGCCGCCACGCAGCGCAGGAATGGTTTTGAGAATATCGGGCAGCTCATTGACTTTACCTATAACGAGGACTTTTTCGTGCATATCCCCGAAGTACATAATCTCCGCGAATTGGGCGATTATTACCTTAACAAATCCGGCATGGTGCAAATGCCCGCTGAATGGAAAAACAGCATTGACCTTATCGCCTTTGGACGAAACGCCGCCGCACAGGAAAAAGGCAGCTTTACGGAATACGGCTACCTTGTGGAAAGCGGCGACGCATGGGAGCAGCACTTTGAGGGGCGCGATGTGCCGGAGGACTACCGCATTATGAGCTACCCGCAGCCAACCGTCGAACTGGACGCAGCCCCGGCAGTACAGGCGACTGTTCCCGAAGCAACGCCGCAGGAGCCGCGCCCGGTTATCCCCATTGTCTTAACTTCCGAGAAGCCCGCCGAAAAGCTCAAAGAGATAACCGACCGCTTGGAGCAAGGCATTACGGAACTGTTCGACAGCGAGCGTTACAAGGAATATCTGCGCGTCATGTCAAAGTTTCATAATTACAGCTTTAACAATACGCTGCTGATCGCCATGCAAAAGCCCGACGCTTCCCTTATCGCCGGATTTTCCGCATGGAAAAATAACTTTGGACGAAACGTGATGAAAGGACAAAAGGGTATCAAAATCCTTGCCCCGTCGCCGTTCAAGATTAAAAAAGAAATGGAGAAAATCGACCCGCAGACACAGAAAGCCATTATCGGCAAAGACGGAAAGCCCGTAACCGAGGAAAAGGAAATCACAATCCCCGCCTTTAAGGTGGTATCGGTCTTTGACGTATCGCAGACCGAGGGCAGGGAAATCCCCGATATTGCCGTAAATATGCTGACCGGGGACGTGGAGCATTACAAGGAGGTTTTCGCTGCCCTTGAAAAGACTTCTCCTGTTCCTGTCGGCTTTGAAAAAATCGAGGGCGGCGCACATGGTTACTACCACTTGGAGGACAAGCGTATTGCCCTTGATGAGGGCATGAGCGAGCTGCAAACCTTAAAGACACTTATCCATGAAATCGCCCATGCGAAGCTGCACGACATTGACCTAAACGCCCCTTTAGAGGACTTGGAGAACAGACCCGACCGCCGCACCCGTGAGGTACAGGCAGAAAGTATCGCCTATACCGTGTGCCAGCATTACGGGCTTGATACCTCTGATTATTCCTTTGGGTATGTTGCCGGGTGGAGTGCCGGACGGGAGCTTGCTGAACTGAAAAGCTCTCTTGAAACAATCCGCAGCACCGCAGCGGAAATCATCAACAGCATTGATGAACATATCGCAGAGCTGCAAAAGACGCAGGAACAGGCGCAGACTTCCGAGGTACAGGAAGTGACGCAGGACGCGCCGCCGCAGGAGAAGCCGGAAATCCCCGTACCCGACGCCACTATCAGCGTAAAGGAAATGCAGGACTACGGCTATTCTTGGGACGGTATGTTTCCGCTGAAACAGGAAGCCGCCGAGCGTTTGTTTACACAGGACGGTATCGAGGTTTTCCGTATCTATGAGGACGGCACCGAGGGAGCCGTTACCAGTCTGACCGATTTACAGGAACACGCAGAAAAAGGCGGCTTGTTCGGTGTAGAAAAGGAAACTTGGGAAGCCCTGCATGAATACAACGCCATGAAGCAGCAGCTACGGGAAAGTGTGCCGACAAAGGAAGCCCTTTTACTCTACGGCAAGGAGGACAGCTACGGGATTTATCAGTTAGCCCGCGGCGACGCCACAAGGGACTTGTACTTTGAGCCTTACGACCGCCTGCAGGCGACGGGACACACCGTAGACCGGGCGAATTATGAGCTTATCTATACCGCGCCCCTTACGGCAGACGTTACCCTTAACAGCATTTGGGAAAAGTTCAATATCGACCACCCGAAAGATTTTAAGGGACACAGCCTTTCCGTTTCCGATATTGTGGTGCTTCATCAGAACGGCGAAAATACCGCCCACTATGTAGACAGCGGCAGTTTTCGGAATGTGCCGGAATTTTTGCAGGAGAAGCAGTCGCAGCTTATCCCCGACGAGCATTTGACCGGGAAACAGATTAGAACGCCGCGCGGCAGTTTTTATGTATCGGATATGAGCGTTGAACAGATGAAAGAAGCCGGGTATGGACTTCATCATCAATCCGACGACGGGAAATATCTGATTATGGGAAACAGTACGCGGGCGTTTGCCGTTGCCGCCGAACAGCCGGAAAAAGCTAACCCGTTAAAACATATCGAGGACACTATCGAGCAGAACGACAATAACTTTGACGGTATCATCAACAACACGCCGCAGACGCCGACCGTGGACGCTCTGGAGCAGAAAGCAAAGGCGGGCGAGGTTATCTCCCTTGTTGACCTTGCCGACGCTATCAAAGCCGACAAGGAACAGGGAAAGACAGCAAAGCCGGAAAAGAAGCCCTCTATCCGGGCGCAACTCAAAGCAGATAAGGAAAAGGCACAGAAGAAACCACAAAAAAGCAAGTCGCAGGACTTAGAAAGGAGCTGACCGATTGGGTAAATTAAGTAAGTTTGAGAATGTGGACGTTATCGCTTCCCTTGAAGCGATTATGAAACAGAATACCGCTTTCTATCAGAGTGATTTTGAGATAGACAAACGGATTTTGCGAGAAGCAGCGTCAAGACCCGCTGCTGAAGAAAAACGGCTGCTATGGTTTTCCCGCCCGTCGGGGACGTGCTGCTTCCGGGAACGCGACGTTTTCCTAAAGGACACAAGGCAGCATAACACATGGCGGTTTTATGGGGAGCAGACCCGCGATAAAATCCTTGCCTATGCGGTGGATCTGACCGGGAAAGAAAATGGGATAATCAAAGGCAATCTCTATGAGCTTGACTATCCGCAGCACTTCCGGGAAGTAGTCGAAAAATCTCTGCCCGCCGATAATTACACGCTGCTCTATGAGCATGGGGAACGGGTGCAGCCCGCCGGAATGTATTTTGACGGCAACCCCGACCCGCAGCTTGGGAAGTTTGAACGCTTTGAAGCGCAGCCTAATGACCCGGAAGCATTGCATTTTCTCATGCGGGAGGAAAAGCACAGCTATGACCGCTTAAAGCCGGGGGATTTCAAGGCGCATATTACCGCGTTGCATGACAGCCGGATTGAAGCCGAAGCACAGCGCATTGTAGCGGAAATGAAGCGGCAGGACAGCCCTAACAGCCCCAACAAAACACATTTCATGGTGGAGCTTTCGCCTTACTTTATGCAGTTAGCTTCTACAAAGGACACCGACCGTCTGTTTGCTATGCTGCCATACAAAACACTTTCTTTTTCTAAGATTGAGGGCAGGCATGGCACTTTTGCATTTTTAGACAAAAGCGAGGACAGAAGCCGGAATATCCGAAAAGCGCGCCCCTCTGTCCGGGCGCAGCTTACCGCAGACAAGAAAACAACCGCCCCGAAAAAGGCAGCGGCAAAAAGAAAAAATCACGATTTGGAGGTATGAGCATGAATAGATTTACTGTTGAGGAAACAAACCTTTTGAGCATTTACCATGAGGGAAGCAAGGCGCAGCTTATAGAGAACATGACCGCTGCGCTGCCTTACATGGACGCGGGATTACGGGAGCTTGCAAAGCGCACCCTTTCCAAAGTGAACGCGCTGACCGACGCCGAGTACAAAGAACTTTCCGTTTATCCTGCTGATGAAGTATGACCGGGATTAAGCGGCTGTCGCCGCGACAAAGCCGCAAGGTAAACACCCTTGTGAAAAAGGAGTGCTGCAACTGCGAGAATGGCAACTGTATTTTACTGGACGACGGGGACACTTGCGTATGCCCGCAGCTCATTTCCTATTCCCTGCTCTGTAAGTGGTTTCGGATTGCCGTACTTCCTCTTGATAAGCTGCTCTATGCGGAACTCTATCAGACCGAGGACAGAAAGAAATGTACCGTGTGCGGCGCGTTCTTTGCGTTCACCTCTAACAGCGTCAAATACTGCCCGGACTGTCGGAAGCGGATTACCCGCAGACAGGCAGCCGAGCGCATGAGAAAACGGCGCGCTCTTGTTACGCGGTAAGGGCGAAAAAAGCCTTGTTTTACAGGCTTCTGACAACCGTTTCCTCATAGGGCAAGGGCTTTATACCTTTTCCCTTAAAAACGGCGTTCTACTGCGTAACATTTCAGAACTGCACCCATAAGAAAACCGGGGCGCGGATAGTCTTTACTGACTGTCTGCGTCCCGGTTTTTCCTTTGCTATTTTTCCATGTTGATTTGAGGGGTTGCGCCCTTATCTGTGGTAAGTAAACGGTATATCGTAAGGGGGATATACCATGCAGCCACGACGAGCCGCCATATCAAAATGACCCCACCGATAATGCCGCCCAAAATGAAGTTGAGGGCAATGATACCCACCGTTCCGGCTATGTCATACCCATGCGGTACAAGCCATACGAACATACGGCGAATACCAAAGGGAATACCGCAGCACAGCCACACATAAAAGTAATTGGTCTGCCCGTCCTCTGTAAAGACGTTCTTAAACATGAAGAATAAAAACAATGCGATAACGGCGGGCAAAACGGTTCTCTTAAAAAAGTCTTTCCAAATTTCCCCGCGTGTCATGGTATCACTCCTTTTCTATTGGGAATTGTGGGATAGCTTCTAACAGTTTCAGTATGAGCGTTTGCCGTAAATCGTCGTCGATTTCCTCTTTTACGCTTCCGTCCGGCTGACGCTTTTTTACCATTGCAAGGCGGTTGATTTCGTCACCGTAACAAGCAAGCACTTTTTCCAACGCCCATTTTTCGCTCACAACGGCGGCGCGTATCGTTTCATAGTCCGGCATTTCCTGTTCCATTCTCTGACACTTCCTTTGCTGAAAATGTATCACTTTGGTATGTAACTACTGTTTTTGATAGGAACTATTATATCATACAAGTATGAACAAAGCTACTCCCCACGTTCTTTTCCTTTTTCCCGTTCCGGTTCTCTTGGCTGCCGTAAAATGCTGTCTATGTTCTGTTTGATAACGTCGTACTCTTTGACCTGTTTTTTCAGTCTGCCATAGTCGGCGTAAAGGGCTTCTTTCTGTTCCTGGAGCTTTTCATATTCCGATTGCAGCGCGGTGAGGTTCGGGAGCTTGGAAACGCCCGCCGCCTTTAATGCCTTTGCCGCTGCTTCATGCAAGATGATTTCGCGCTCATGGGCTGCCCGGTAACTGTCCTTATTTCTTGCTTTGCGGTATGCGTCATAGGCGGGTTTTGTCTTTTGGAACGTGGAAACATTCTTGATAAGCACCGCCATATCTGCAAGCCGTTTTTCCGCGCTCTTTAATGCGTCTGCCGCCTGTTCGCTCTCTGTCTGTATCTCTGCGATTTTTGCGGTCAAGTCGGTGTATTGTTCAATCTTGTGTTCCGTAATAAAATTCATGGTCTTAGCTGCCTGTTTCAGATTGTGGATTTTCGCCCATTGTTCATAACCCCGGCTCTGCGCCGCCTTGATACTGTTTTCAATATCAATGAGCAGGGACACGCCGCGTTCTGTCTTGGGAGCTTTGGCGGTGCGGGTACGCTTGCCCTCTATCCGTTCCCGGATTGCTTCCTCTGTATAATCTGCGCCGAGGGTTTTCAAACGGGTAAACCGTTCCTGTCCCGGAACCAAACAGGACACATATTTTCCCCGTTTGATTGTGAAGCCTTCTGCCTGTAACCGCGCGAGCAATTCTTCAAAGTCGGACACTTGGGGGATAAGGGTATCGACGGCAAGTTTCAATTTTGCTTTGGCGGTTTTCTCTTTCTTATACACCGCATAATTCTTTCCCTTGCCGCCTTTCTCCGGCACAAGGACGGACAAGCCGTTTTCCCGGCACAGCCTGTCGCTGATGTTGCGTATTCCGTAATAGGTGCGCTTGTTGGAAACATACTTGTGGTAGTCTACAAAGTTTACCGCACAAAAAATGATGTGGTTATGGATATGCCCTTTATCTATGTGAGTGGTAAGGACGTATTCATATTGCCCCTTTGTTACCGCGTCGGCAAGCTGTTTTCCGATTTCATGGGCTTTCTCATAATCGACTTCCCCCGGCTCAAAAGATTGTATCAAATGGTGTGCGAGATTGTTTCCTCTGTCAAGAGCTTGCGACAATGTAAATCCGAACTCAATATCTGCCGTTTCATAGCTGCACCCGAACGAGGACACCAGCATTTTCCCGTCCGTCTTGTCCGGGTTTTGGATATAGTCAAGGGCTTTTTTTAACGTGCTTTTAATAGGCTTAATCTTTGTAACCGCCATATCTCCGCAAGCACCTCCTTGATTTCTTCTATATCCTCTTGGTAGACGCTGCCCGTCGCATTGACGCGCTTTGCAATCTGATTGACATTGACCCCGATTTTCTGTATCTCCGCTGTCATAGCTTTTATGTCGGCATGGTCTATCTGAATGATATACCCGTCGATTGCCATTTTCCGCAAGTAGGCTTCCATGTTTCGGGTAGGGACGAGCTGCATTTTCTGTTCAATGAACGCCCGTTCTTCCTCTGTTACTCTGAATTTAATTTGTACTGTCCGTTTCCTGCCGTTCATCGGCTCACACTCCTTTCCATTCCGAGGGTTTGGGACACTTCCCAACAAGCAATTTTCAACCGACGCACCGCAGGACGGGAGGGCGAAAATACGGAAAAGGGTACTCTTTTCCTATGCTTGCTAAGAAAGTTTTTTCCTCACTTACTACTACAACGAAACTTCCAGTATGCCAAAAAAGTGCAAAAGAAAAACGCCGCAATCCTGCGACGCTTCAATCACTTTATGCAGACAAAAACGAGGGAACTTTATTCCCCCGTCCTGTCGTTGTTGGCTTCCTCTATGCCTTTTGCAGTAGCAGACATGATTTTTAAGTCCGTTTCGCTCATAGTGTCAAGCATGGTATCGAGCTGACGGCGGCGTGTGGACTTCTCCTGTTCCCGTTCCGGGAAAAAGAACTGGTCTACTGATACGTCAAGCAGGGTTACAAGCTCATACAAAATCTGTAAACTTGGGTGCTGCCCGCTGTTCTCAATGGACGCGATATATCGGGGCGCAATATTCAGCGTGTCGGCTAACTGATTGCGTGATATTCCCTTTGCTTTTCTTGCTGCTTTAATGGCTTGTCCGAAAGCCTTAAAATCAAATTTCTCTTTACTCTGCTTCATAATCATTTCACCCAGTTACATTTTACCGTTCACCTTTCTTTTAAGATATGAGTACACATATCATAGTATTGATAGTAATAGAGCATAAAACGTGCAGAGTAAGGTTGCTATCACTCATACTGCCATATATAATATCTAATGACATCGAAAATTAAAGAAATTGATTAGAAATAGATTTTTGTTTGATAATCTTAAATCAGATATTTACAAGGGAGGTATATTTATGGCGCAGAGTATTTTAATTGTAGACGATGAAAAAGAAATTGTATCAATGCTGTATTGCTATTTCAGCAAACTTGGATATACGGTATATACTGCAACAGCAGGAAATACTGCATTAAAAGAAGTAGAAAAAAAACCTGACATTATTTTGTTAGACGTTAATATGCCAGATATTGATGGATTTACTGTTTGTGAAAGAATACGGGATTATGTTTCATGCCCTATAATTTTTTTAACAGCACGCATTGAAGATAGTGATAAAATAAAAGGATTTTCTATTGGCGCAGACGACTATGTAATAAAACCATTTTCTGTTGATGAATTAGAAGCTCGCATTGCAGCACATCTTCGCAGAGAAAAAAGACACAATACATCTTCAAAGGTGCAATTTGATGAAGATATGGTTATAGATTATTCCTCACGTATTGTGTTTTATCATAATAAGGATATGGCTTTTACCAAAAAAGAATTTGATATAATATCTTTCCTTTCGCAAAACAAAGGAATTGTTTTTGACCGGGAAACTATTTATGAAAAAGTTTGGGGATTAGACGGCATTGGTGATAATACAGTTGTTACAGAACATATCAGACGTATTAGGGCAAAATTTTTATCTTTAGGCGATAGACCTTACATTGAAACTGTTTGGGGGTGCGGATATAAATGGAAAAATTAAAGAGAAGCAGATTGTTCAATCGGTTAAATAGCATGAGTATTAGAATGTCCTTTGTTCTTTATGCTTTGTTTTCGTTGTTGATTGGAATAATTATTTGTATATTTTTAATTTCAATGGTTGACAGATACAGAATAAATTTAAACTATAAGTATGAAAATATGTCAACAAGGTATGATATACCGGAAAATGGCTCATTTACCGCCACTTATAGTAATGACCAAACAAAATATACAATATTTGACACGAAAGGAAACGAGATATGCAAGTTCAATGTTGATTATCAAAAAGAACGCCCAGTACACGAATATGTCTATCCGAACCATGTTTCATATATCGAAGTTTTACCTAATTTTACAAGCCGGGATAGGCTTATTGACAGTGCTTTAGGTTCATTAAATATTGCAATTATTCCTATCGTATTATCTATTAGTATGATATGTTGTGTAACATTTTTTTATAAAAAAAAATTATCAAAACCCATTAAGCTATTAACTAATGCGTATCATAAAATTGAAGCAAATGACTTAGATTTTACATTATCATATCCATTAAATGATGAAATGGGGAAACTCTGTCACGCCTTTGAAAAAATGAAAGATTGTTTGTCGAAGAATAATGAAACTATGTTTAGACAATTTGCTGAACAGCGCCGTTTGAATGCTGCTTTTTCACATGACTTACGCACTCCTTTGACTTTACTAAAGGGTCATGCTACTATGTTGCTTTCCTTTATTCCCAAAGGCTTAGTATCACAAGAAGAAATATTAGACGAAATATCAGTAGTGTCAAAAAATATTTCACGTCTTGAAAAATATGTAAATGCTATGACGAACTTATACAGGTTAGAGGATATTGATATTCCACGACAACAGATTACATTTCATTCACTTATTGATAATTTTAATAACACAGCAGAAGCACTTTGTTATGACAAACATTTTTCAATTACTGCAAGCGGTGATAATATAACCTTGTTTATCAATTTAGATACAGTCATGCAGATTTATGAAAATTTACTCTCTAATAGTATTAGATATGCAAAAAGTGATATTGCTATTAGCGTAGTAATAGAGAATAATAATTTGGTTATATCTGTTTCAGACGATGGTTGCGGGTTTAAAAATATTGAGATTGAAAAAGCAACATTACCATTTTATAAATCATCAAAAGATATATCTACTGAACATTTGGGGTTAGGGCTGAATATTAGTAAGATTTTAAGTGAAAGACATGGCGGAAATATCCAAATTACTAATAATAAAGCAGGGGGAGCATGTGTTACAGTGAAAATAAATTGCAATGAAAGTTGATTGAAAATAGACATTTTATTGCTATTATAAATTTAAAAGAAAGGAGATAATGACAAATGAAAAAAATAATATGTATGTTTCTAACTTTATTGCTATCGGTGTGTATTGTTGGGTGTAGTCAAACAAAGGACAGTGATAATCATGTAGTACAAGATTATTCCGAAGAATATGAGGTTTCTCCTTATGGAAGTGAAGAAGCACTTGACACTTTGGACGATTTGAAGATTTCAATGAGTACAGAAAAGGATTTAGATTTGAAGCACCTTTCATTTCTAATAGAAAATACTTCTGATAAAGAATACCGATATTCACCAAATTATTTTGAAATAGAAGCTGAACAATCCGGCACTTGGTATCAACTTGAACAGCTTGATGACCCCTCAAAGAGCAATGAAAAGGATTGTTTTATTAAGCCTAACGAACGATTAACATTAGAAATTGATGTTAAAAGTTTTTATGGAGAATTGCCTGCTGGACACTATCGTTTGATTAAACAATTTGCGTTCTTTGAAAGTGAAAGAGATTGGGATTACGATACATATAATTTATCTTGTGAATTTACGATAAGGTAAAAACTCTCTACTTCATAAGCATGAAATAAAAAAAACCGCTTATGAAGTAGAAAGTTCTCATGCCATTCTAACGGCGGTTTTGAAATAACAATCAAAACCGTCGTTTTCTTTTGAAAATCTAAAACAGAGGACATATTAAAATCCTGCTATTTGGGGACACGACGGTATCAAGGAGGTATCGCCATGTCCTTTTTTCTATACCCTAATGGGTTACTATCAAAAAAAGCCATTATCCACCGACGGGGTATTCCGGCTATGTAGATGAACTATCAAATCAATTAAATACTGCTGTTATTTCCTATGCGTCTGTCTGCATTTTGCAGGCAGGCGCATTTCGCATTTTACAGAAGATTTTTCAAAAACTTTGCCCTCTTTTTGGCAAAGCAAAAAGTCGCCTGTATTATCCCGCGAAAAGGGGAGGTACTACCGCCTTTCGGCAGAAAGGAGGTGAACACCATGACACCTAATCGCAGGGAATTTGAAAAACAATGTACGTTTCAAAAGTTCTGTAAATCAGTGCTGCACAATGAAGCGTGCAACGCCCATGAAGAAATTCGTCGGCGCAGAGTTCGGGAAGTTACTTTTTCCGACCTTGCCTTGTATGAGGAACGGCAGCTTTATACCGTCGATAAGTATTTTCAAGATGAAGAAGCAGAGCCGTCTTATCAAATGGCAGGAAAAGAAATAACCCCAAAACTGCTACTTGAAGCTATCCGGGCTTTACCCGAAGAACGGCGCAAAATTGTACTGCTGTATTACTTTGAGGGATTGACTGATATAGAAATCGCAAAGCAGCTCAATATCTCAAGAAGTACGGTACAGTATCGCCGGACAAGCTCCTTTGAGCAGTTAAAAAAATATTTGGAGGAAAACGCTGATGAATGGATTGAATGGTAATCAAAACGACTACCCGGAAAATGCCCTTGTTCCATATCCCGTTATTTTGGCGGCGAGCAAAGGCGACCCGGATGCAATGAAGATTGTATTGCAGCATTTCAGCGGCTACATAGCAAGTCTTTCCATGCGGAAGCTCTATGATGAGCGAGGAAATGTTTATTTTGGAGTAGACGAAGAAATACGTGAAAGGCTGCAAGCAAAACTAATGAGGGCAATCCTCACATTTAGGGCTGAATAAAGCAACGCGGTATTGGAACGCTTCCCCCTTTTCCGTTCCATATCGCAGAACAGCCCCCTGCTCTTTGACAAAGAAAGCGGCGCAATAGAACGGCGACGCAGCATAAGGCAAATCGGATACATTCGATATATGGGGAGCCGTTGGGCTGATACGCCATGACCGAAAGGAGGGACAAAACGAGCGAGAATTATCAGTGTTCCAAAGCAGACTTAGCAACTCTGCCGCCACAATCCATATATCGGTATAATGATACTCCTTTACCGCCGTAGTCCGAGCGTTAGAAGCGTCGCAGGCAACGGGTAGAGCTGCATGAGAACCATGCGGAAGTGAAATTCTTGTGAGGTTTGCTAAGACCGTCTGACGAGCCTATTTTTTGTTAAATTGAAAAAAGATAGGGGGAAATTCTAATGAATAAATCAAATAGCAGTGAAGAAAAAGAACTGCCTTTATATAAGGAAACAGAAGTAAGAGTACCTATCCATTTGAAAATAACATTAACAATAAGGGAAGCCGCTGAATATAGCAACATAGGTATCAATAAGATTGATTCTATGTTAAAACAGCCAAACTGCCCTTTTGTTTTATATGTTGGAACACGAAAGTTAGTGAAGCGTAAAGAATTTGAGGAATACATTCGCCGAGAATTGATTATATAGCCTTTAATAGCTGAAATATTTGTCTGTTAAGCTTGAAAAAACGGAGTCCTTGTGATATACTTTATATTTGCGTTGGACTCTTTTTTTTAACGTGAAAGGAGTCCGTCATGGGAAAAAATTTAAAAGGCAAAGAGTGTGGAAAAGGTATTTGTCAAAGAAAGGACGGTTTGTATTTCGCAAGATTTTATGCTAAAAATGGTACGCGTCAAAATGGATATTTCAAAACGCTGCCAGAAGCAAAAAAATGGCTTGCTGACGCAAAGTATGAAGATACACATAATCTAATCGTTACTGCGCCTGATATGACAGTAGACAAATGGTTCAATTATTGGATTGATAATATCATTTGTGACCTTGCGCCAAACACGATTAGAAATTATCGTGAGCGTTACGAAAGAAATATTCAACCATTGATAGGAACTATGTGTATAGCTGATGTAAAACCTATGCACTGTAAAGCTGTCTTAAATCGAATGGAAACAGAATATGCAGGCTCAACAATCCGGCAGACCTATATTTCAATGGGAACTATGTTCAAATCAGCAGTTATGAATGATATTATTGCAAAGCACCCTATGAATGGTGTTCGATATACGAAACCAGTCCGGGCAGTAGATGATATTAAATACTTAACCGTTGAGGAACAGGAAAAGTTTCTTGAAGCCGCAGAGCGTTCTCATAATTATAGACAGTATGCTTTGTTATTAGAAACGGGTTTGAGAACGGCTGAATTGATTGGTCTGACATGGGACGCTATTGATTGGAAAAAACGTACTTTAACTGTAAATAAGAGTTTAGAGTATCGACACAGCCGGAGATATTGGCGTGCCGGTCCGCCTAAAACAAAAAAAAGTTATCGTACTATTCCGCTTACAGAACGCGCATATACAATCCTAAAAAGTTGTTATGATGAAAAAGATACCCGGAAAGAGTCTGAAATGCTTTCACAGATTTTGGAGTACACAGACAGCAGAACGGGAGAAAAGAAATGTCTTGTCATGCGGGATTTGGTATTTATCAACTGGCGAACAGGAGAACCTGCTAAAAACAGTTCCTACGATACACATTTATATAAATTGTGTGATGAAGCTGGTATTAAGCGTTTTTGTATGCACGCCTTACGACACACTTATGCTACACGCGCGATTGAACGCGGCGTACAACCTAAAGTTTTACAGCAACTATTAGGACACGCAAGTATTAAAACAACAATGGACAGGTATGTCCATGTTACGGACGAGTCCCTTGCAAAAGCTGTTCAGCAATTTGAAGCAGCTACACCCACAGTTGAAAAAAGGGTGTAAAAAGGGTGTAATAAAAATATAAAGAAAGGCGAAAACCCCGATAAATCAAGGGTTTTCGGACAGGTAAAAGATAAAATGAAATTAGGTATCGTAGGTCTGCCGAATGTCGGCAAAAGCACCTTATTCAATGCTATCACCAAAGCTAGGGCAGAAGCCGCAAACTATCCGTTCTGCACGATTGAACCGAATGTCGGCGTGGTTACCGTTCCGGATGAGCGCATAACCAAGCTTCATGAAATATACAATTCAAAGAAAACAATCTACGCAACTATTGAGTTCTGCGATATCGCAGGTCTTGTAAAAGGCGCCTCCAAGGGCGAGGGTCTCGGTAACAAGTTCCTCGGTCACATTCGCGAGGTTGAGGCTGTTGTGCATGTTGTACGCTGCTTCGAAAACGATAACATCGTGCATGTCGACGGAAAAATCAATCCTGCGAACGATATTGACACCATAAATACCGAACTTCTTCTCAGCGATATGGAAGTTATGGAACGCAAGATTCAGAAAGCAGAGAAAAATGCAAAGTTTGACAAATCCGCAAGAGAGGAACTCGACCTTCTCCAGAGGGTATACGCCCATCTTTCCGAGGGAAAAAATGCCCGCTCCATGGATCTTGACGAAGAAGAGGCGGATTATGTGAAGACCATCGGTCTTCTTTCCTACAAACCGATTATCTATGTTGCAAATGTTTCCGATGACGGCGTTGCCGATGCGGAAGCCGGTAAGAATCCTTATGTTGAGGCTGTCCGCAAAATCGCAGCGGAAGAAGGTGCTGAAGTCGTTGTCATCTGTGCGGAAATCGAAGCCGAAATGGCAGAACTCGATGACGAAGAGCGCAGCATGTTCCTCGAAGAGCTTGGAATCGAAGAGTCGGGTCTTGATAAACTCGTAAAAGCATCTTATGCGCTTCTGAATCTGATTTCCTTCCTGACGGCCGGTGAAGACGAATGCCGTGCATGGACAATTAAGCGCGGAACCAAAGCTCCACAGGCGGCCGGCAAGATCCATACCGACTTCGAGAAGGGCTTCATCCGTGCCGAAACGATTGCCTACGATAAATTCATGGAAGTCGGCGGCTCCATGGCGGCTGCCAAAGAAAAAGGCTTTCTGCGTTCCGAAGGCAAGGAATATGTGATGAAAGACGGAGATATTGTAAACTTCCTGTTTAATGTTTAAAGGTAAAAAATCAAAGAGCCTTTGCGCTGCGGGCGTGTTCGTCCTGCAATGCAAAGGCTTTTTTTCTGAATTAATTTGCCGAATAAATTTGCTGCATTAATTTCTAAATCAATGCCAGGAGCGCGTCCCGCTCCTCTTCCGTCAGCTGCATGCTCAGGCATACACGCTCGATGGTTTCCATGTCCGGTATAAAGTCAGGCTCCATGCAAAGCTTCGTAAAGTCGTTCTTACTCATGCCCATCCTCGAGAAGGTAATCGTTCCGTCGGCAATTTTCCTGTCATAATATCTGAAAAACAGTGTCTTAAATGTGATTTCTTCCATATTGCTTCCTCTTCTTTCTGTATATAAGTTCCAAAAGGATATTAATAACCGCTGCAAGCAGAATAATCAGAATCCCGCAGTGCAGGAAATACGCATCCGGCAGAATTTTGATAATCGGATCGGTTGCCGGATTAAACAGCCAGTAATCGTTTCTGAAAAAAATCGCATGCACCATCGCGAACGTCTTGTTCCAATCGGCTGCAGCCGCCGCAAGCACAATCACGCACAAAATCGCAGATTCCGCTGCAGCCGCCCGCATCCACCCGAAGTCCCTTCGCTTTGCAATCATTGCCGCTGCAAACACCGTTCCGAATATGGCAATCCACTGCGTCCCAAGAAAGATTTCTTTCACCTCTTCAAAGTGGATTCTGCCCTCTCGCGACATTCCGAAATCCTTGAATTCGAGCCTGTCCGGGCCGCCAATCCGGTTATAGTCAATCAGGATGTCAAAGTTTTCTCTGCACGCTTCGGCACTTACCCCGGAAGTTTCCGGAATATTAAGCTTCTCGATATCATAATAGTAAAGCGGTTTAAAAAGCACCACCGCAGTGATTGCAATGCACACGGCAGTCACCGCGGCAGCAAGCCCGATTAAAATGTTCTTTCCCCTCTGCACCATTGTTTTACCCCTACGCCTCCCCTTTCGTGCCGGATCCGGTTTATACTGGATTAAGCCCCAATCCTGTGATACAATACTGCATGTAAGAAAGGAGCTTCGTATTCTGCTATGAACATTATACCATATAACTACCATACGCATACAACTTTTTGTGACGGAACCGCATCTTTGGAAGAAATGGTTCTGTCTGCCATCGACCGCGGTTTCAAAGTCATCGGTTTCTCCGGGCACAGCTGCACTGCATATGATGGCTGCTACTGCATGAGTCTTGACGGAACGCGCAAGTACAAGGACGAAATTAAACGGCTCCGGCTGAAATACGCGGGCAAAATTTTGATTTTGTGCGGCATCGAGCAAGATTTCGGTTCTGACGAGCCAATCGATGACTATGATTATGTGATTGGCTCGGTTCATGCGACATTCCCGGATGCCGCGGAGGATGCCCGCGACTGTTTCCACGGTTTTGACCGGAGCCGGTATTATTACATTGACTGGAGCACGGACCGGATTCGTGAGGCAGTAGCTTCCGATTTCGGCGGTGACCCGTACAGCTTCATCGAGCATTACTACGACACCGTTGCCTTGCTGCCGGAGGTCACGAATTGCCACATTATCGGGCATTTTGATCTTGTGACAAAATTCAACGAAAAAGAGCCTTGGTTCGATGAAGCCAGCCCGCGGTACAAGGCCGCCGCGCGAAAGGCTCTGGATCGGATTTTTGAGACTTACCCGCTTTCGCGTGCCTCGAAATTGCCGGGGTCGGACGGCATGCCGATCTTTGAAATCAATACCGGGGCAATTTCGAGGGGCTGGCGGACCTCTCCGTACCCGGCACCTGAGATTCTGAAGGAGGTCCGCCGACGCGGCGGTCATGTCATGATCAACAGTGACAGTCATGCCACCGATACCATTGACTTCGCCTTCGAAACCGCTGCAAAGCTGGCACGCGCATGTGGCTTCACGAGCGTAAAAATCATCACCGAAAGAGGTATTGAAGACCTGCACATATAAATATCCAAAAAGGAGCTGATGCATTAGCGGTTTTCCTCTGATGCAAGCAGCTCCTTCGTTTTTTGTATTTTCCATATTTCGCCGTATTTTGCCGCAGCAAGTATGACAGGATCAGCCGACCCTCTTCAGGCAGCATTTTTCCGCAAGTGCCGTTCCGATTGCCGTACCGTATTCTCCGTCTTCCGGCACAATGAAATTAAGATCCGGGAACATAGTTTTGATCATGCGGCATACGCATTCACATTCCGGGAAATTCGTAAGGGCACCGATAAGGATGAAATCCTTTATATTCGTTCCCTGCGAAATAAGGGCAGCGGTCTGGCAGATGGACTCGATGACCATATGAACGATTCCGGCCGCCTTGTCCTCGCAGGTTGCCCTTGAGGATGCTTTGCCGAAATTGGAAGCAGTCACTTCAAGGTTCAGGCCCGGAAGCGGCTTGTCGGATATGTCGCCCACGCGAAGGTCGATATGTCCCACCTTTCCGCCGGAAGCAAGCTCCTGAATTTTGTCGATGTCATCGGTATTAAGCATGAGCTTCGAAAGTCCTATAATGGTTCCTCCGCCTATGCCGATTCCTCCCAAATGTGTCGTGATCCCGTCTTTAACGCCGACAAACGAAGTTCCGGTTCCCATGCTTACGACCATGAACTCGGCTTTGCCTTGTGCAAAATATCCGCCTCCCACGCCGTTTGCGGTAAACTCATCAACCTTATATGTAGGCAGACCGTATATCGGCTGCTCTACGCCGGCACATCCCACGCCCGTAAGATTTACCTGCTGTATATCATCTAAATTCAAGTGATTGTCATACAAAAATTTTCCGAATGCACCGAATAAAGATGCAATCGCATTATTCGCCGAAATTTGAACCGGCTTCAGCATTTTTCCCTTATCAAACCCTGCGATTTTGGTGGTGCTTCCGCCTATATCAATCCCTACTACGATTCCCATTATGCAAAGTCCTCTTTTCTTTTCTGTAGTCAAACTTTGTTAATTATATCACAGCACATATGTCTTGTCTACATTATTTTAGATTAAAGTTTGCTCAGGTTATGCTTCTTTTTTTCCGTTCGTTCCTCTTTTTTCGACGCGCTGATAAACCCCAAAGCACAGAAAAGCATGAGAAGAAAATAAATGCCTGCTGCCGATTCATCGCCTGTCTTTGGAATTTCTTCCTTTGGCTTGTCCGGTTTCTTCGGTTTTTCCGGTTTTTCCTGCTTGTCAAACGAGATGGTCTGCCCTTTATCTGTGATATCCCTATGCTCCGCAATCTTTACCCCATCGCAATAAATTTCCTCAAATACCACGACGTCTTTGCCTGCTAAATCCGTTGCATCAAAGGTAAAGTGGATGTCCTGCGTTCCGGTGGAAACTGCCGGCTTAAATGCTGCTTCCGCTGTCACTTCTTTCCCGTTAATCAGAACCGGATTTCCGCTTTCCTTATCCATAATCTTTCCGCAAAGCTTGTATTCCTGCCCGGCAGTCAGGTTATAGAAGTAAACCGTATCGACGATGGTTACATCCTTTCCCGCAAGAGCGATGTGGTCGTTTGTCCTGCTGTCCTTTGCGATGGTTCGGATAGTCGGTTTTGCAGTGTTTGGCGTTGGCGGTGTTTCCGGTTTTGCCTTATCGTTCCTAACCGGCGATGCGTTTAGATTGTCCAGGGTGTTTATCTTAATCTTGATTACATCCGCCTTGCTGTCCTGTCTTGCAAGGGTTACGGATTTTGCAAATTTGACAGCATCCGACTGATTCACGCCGTTTACCGATGCAAGCATACGCTCGCCGTCCTTAAGCTCCCCTTTCAAAGTATTGTTTAGAATCGTCTTAAGCTTTCCGCTTCTGTCGAGGATTACTCTTACATTTGTGCCGCTTTCCGTTTTGAAGGATACAATATCGCCGGCGATTAGAAATATCTCCTTGCTTTCGGAAAGCACTTCTTCGCTTGTTTTTCCGCCTCTTTCGCGGAAGATGCTTCCTTCAATTACATTCTCGCCTGCAAGATTTACATACTTAGCCTTTGCTTCCTGCGTATAGGTCTGATTTTCGTCCTTTGTTATCGGAGTTCTCGTAACTTCTGCTGTGAGTCGGTCTGCGCCGCTTCCCGGCTCGGTTACCACAATGCGATCTGTGATTACGGCAGGGGATTCGCCTTCCGGCGGGGTAAACTCTGCCTCAAACACGCCGCTGTAACCTGTGTAGCTTACCTTTGGAAGGAAGGTCTTTGTTACGCCGTCGTAAGTGTATGTGAACGTGTTTCCGGATACGGTCACTTTCAGCGTTTTTTCGTTTGGAAGAATCACATCTGCACCTATCCCACCTGTAATGGCAATCTCTGTTTTCGAAAGGTTGCTTCCTGCCGTAATCTTGATACCATCTGCTTCCACATCTTTATCGAGCGGATATTCGATTCCGTTAATCGTGATTGTCGGCATTGGATATCTTGCCTCGGTATTGATCGTGACCTTTGCATGGTTAAAGCCGCCTGCGAGAATTTCTCCTGTTACACCGTCTGCGCTTCCTTCACCAAAGGTGCATTGCTGGGAAGTGATTTCTTTATCCTCGCCCACTGCAAAATAAAACGGCATGTCATTGAGAAGATACCCCTGCTTTGTCGCAAGTTCTTTGATATAGTAAACGCCAAACGGAAGCTTGATATGGCTTAAGGCTTTCCCCTTGTCGTCCATCTTGATGATGTCCGTGAGGGATCCCTCTTTCAGCGTGGTCTTTCCTGCCTTCAGCTCCTTGGCATTGTAAAGCCCAAAGGCTGCGCCGCCGGATTCCGCATACTGGCCGCTTTCAAATGCAGTTTCAAACACTTTCTCAAGGTCGATTTCGGCTGTGAAGAAGCGGTTTTCAAGATTTGCACTCGCCCATACAAGCGGTGTGAACCGGTCTTTGTAGGATAATTCCACTTCGTAGCCGGTATCATCCTTCACATAACCGTTTGGAGCCGAGATTTCGCGGATGATATATTTTCCGAGTGGGAGAAGCTTTGAAACTGCTTTTCCGTCTTCGACGGTTGTGATGGTATCCACAAGCTGACCGAGGCTCGCGCGGTTTGTCTTGTAAATGTTATCAAGAACAATCACGCCAACACCGTTCCCGGATTCTGCGGTGTCAGCAAACATTGTCATGGTGTAGCCGTCTGCGAAGGTAATTTCCATCGGATTTTCGGCTGTCTGATTAGAAACGATTTCAATGCGGTAACTTTCCGCTTCGCCGGTTTCTGCCGATTCAATTCTTTCGGATTTCCATGTTACGCCCGGAATCGGCGAGCCTTCTGCGGTCGGATTCTCCGGACGAAGAGCCGAGTACCAGTCGATAATATTGTCTTTTCCGCTTTCCTTAAAGTTTAAAGTTGGAACAATATACTGATAGTCTTTGTCAACCGCACTCTGCGGAAGCGTAAGAATCGTCTTCATGGAGCCGCCTGCATAATACATTTCCGTCTTAATTCCGTCTTTGGTTAAGAAGAAAATCGGGGAAGTCGGTTCTTTTCCTGTGAAAGTTACGGTATTTCCGTCTTCGCTGTAGGTATAGCCTGCGCCGATGTCGTAGACCGGAGTAATGGAAGATACCGGCTTTGTGATCTTTACTACCACATTTTTGTCCGCAGCGGAGGCCTTTGCATCTACCGTAAAGCCGTCCCAGGCGAAAGTAAAGCCGTTATCGTCTCCTGCTACCTGTTCGTATCTTGCGGTAAATTTCTGAACGAGCATCTTTTTGAAGTTGCCGTCCGCATCGCAGTCCTGCCAGGTTGTGCCGTCACTGAGTAAAATCTTGTACTTTGTGCCATCCTCCGCGGCTTTGCTTGCGATGATGTGGTGCGTTTCTTCTTCCGGATCACCGGTAAAGGAAACAAGGCTATAGCCTTCCGGAAGCGTATAGGTTGGAATCGGAGTTCCATCTTCATCACAGCGAACCATGGAGTTTTCGGAAACAAATTCGCCTGCCTGATAATAGCCGATGGTTTCTACCGCGAAATCATCGCCAATCTTTACAACTGTTTTTTCGCCTTTTGTTTTCTTTGCAAGTTCGCAGCCGTTTTTCCATTCGTAGGAAGTTTTTGTTTCCTTTTCTTCCGGTTTTACATCCTCTGCGGTAAGGATGTATGCCTTGTAGTCCTTTTCTTCGTAGGCTGAAACGCCAATATCGGAAAGATCCACTTCGTTTCCGCTGATGTCGGTGTCTTTTCCGCCAAGAAGTTCGTAGGTGTAGCTTTTCTCACTGACAGAGAGGCTGGATGCTTTTCTTGTATCGGTCGGATCTTCTTTTGCAAGATAGCTTTCGATTGGGGAAAATGTATGCTCACCAACTGAGCCTTGCGGCTTTGTTTCCGGAAGCGTAAGGCTGTAGCCGGAAGCAGTTGAGGTTACTTTTGTGACTTCCACATCCGTTACCGCATCGCCGTTTGCCTTGTAGTTCATGTTTACCGTTACATCGTAGCGGTACTTAAAGCCTGCTTCTTCCTTTTCGTAGCTGTAAGAATACTTCGTATCCTTTTGCTCCGGTGAAACATAGACTCTTGTGTACCTTCCGTCTTCCTTAGCGGCTCTGTCTCTTAAGTACCAAAGCTTTGCGCCGGAAGCATGAAGCATTTCGCCTGTCTCATAGATGTCGCCTGTGCCCTTAAAGAACTTCGAAAGGGCACTTGTGATGGTTTCAAAGAGGTTTCCGATGTTTGTGGATCGGGTCTTTGGAATCGTAAACTGCTTTCCGGTTTCCCTGTCATAAAGGTCCGGTCCGTCCGTTCCGTCATTGAGCCAAGTGTCAATGGCAGCATAGATGTTATAGATAGCATCCTTTAAAGCTGCTCCCATTTCATAAATCGGCGTAAAGACTTTCTTTCCGTCTTTGGTCTCTTCCTGAAAGCCGGAAAGCACTTCTCCGTCTTTTTTTATCTCAATTTTCCCCTTTACCATGTTGTTTGCCATGGCAACGGCTTTGTAATAGCTTGTGTACGGATAGTCTTTCGCATCATAAGCAGGGTCTGCTTCGGTGATGTTTCCGTCTTTATCAACTCTTTGTGCAAAGTTTCCGTCGTTATGATCTTCCTGCTTTTCCACCGTGAAAGTGTAGAAGTTAAAGACTTCGTTTACCTTGTAGCTGTCTTTTCCCTTGTAGGTGATTTTCTTTCCGGCAGCATCATAGACACCGACTAAATCGCTGTACTCATGCCCAAGAAGTGCTTTTTGCTGTCCTTCTTCTACTTTTCCGTAGTCGTGATTTTTGGCAGTATCACTTTTGCCGTATTCACCAACAAAGTAGCCGGCAGGAAGCAGCCATTCTTCGAGGCGGTAAGTTCCCCATTCGAGTTCATACGGAATGGTGATTTCGCCGTTTTCGTCCGCTTCCCAGGTGTAAGGGCCGTCTTTTGTGATATCTTCTGCATTCGGAAGGAGTCTTCCGTAGTTCTTTGCTTTCGCCGGGTCTAAGAGGAGCGGATCTCCCATATAGCGGATATAGAACTTGGTTCCGGTCGCTCTTACCTGTTTTCCGGTCTCCGCATTGGTCTTAATCACCTTAATGACATTCGTAATCTTCTTGTCGCGAACATTATAGTCGTAGCGATCGTCATTTACATCCGTCACATCATAAGTCTTATTATGTTCTCCGATTTCTACCTGAAAATGTTCAAGAACATAAGACGCATCGTCTGCGGAAACTTCGCTCATCGTGTAAGTTCCATACGGAATATCCAAAACCAGAAGGTCGCCGTTTGTGCCAATCTTCATGTCGGTTACGGTATTGTCTTCTCCGGAAGCATCCCGAACAACCCGGTATACGGCGGTTCCGTCCGCAAGGTCCGCTTCGCGAACAAAGCGCACATACGGGTGGTTTTCAAAGCCGCCGGAGTTCAGTTTTAATTTCCATAAAGACTTGGTGGAGTCTTTTTCACCGCCTGCAAGACCGCCTTTCCGCTCCGAAAAAACATCCGAGCCTTCGATGGATTTGGAAAGCGTGAGTTTTCCGCGGTAGCAGTCGTTTACGAAAGTATCGGCTGCTGCTGAAATCGGGTCAGCGACGGCACTTAAGATCCCATTTTGTGCTTCGAGCGTGATGCCATCGCTTGCCGAGGCTTTCACATCGTAAACAATGTCAGACCAGCTCTGCGGCTCGCAGGCATAGTTTCTTTGATCCCGGGTATATGCGTTATATTTTACCGTAACGCTTCGGCTTCCGCTGTCCGGCTCAATAAATCTTCCGTCCGGGCGGATTTCGCGGATGGTATAAGTCACTTCTGCGTCCCAGTCATATCTTGTCGGACCGTCGGTTCCGCAGTGGTCGGACGGCGGATCGCCAACCAAGTGAACGGAAGTGGTTCCGCTTGCGGTTTTCGTAAGCATGGATTCATCGCTCCACGGTTTATCGGAAAGCGTCTCGGTGCTTCCGTATTCATCCAGCGTTACCCTATCAACCTCTTCTCCGTTACGAAGAAGCACATAGGTTGCAGAAAGCGTTGCATCACCCATTGGGGTCTTCGTATTTCCGTCAAATCCGGGATTTAAGTCTTCTTTATCGACATCTATCTGAATGGTCGGAAAATATTCCGGGCTTGGAGGTTCTTCCGGTTCCGGCTCCGGTGTGCTGTCTTTGGTAAACTTCACATAACGGGCAATCGGGTCATACGAGCCGGTTGCAAGAGCCTGCACATGGCCGCCTCTTCCGTCTTTACATTCCCAAATGAGCATACCATCCGGAACCTGCTTAAAGTAGTCGATCTTTTTCTTTACCGTATAGGTCTTATCCCAGTTTGGCTCCGAGTCCATGACATATTGATAGTAATATTTCCTGCCTTCAGGTGTAATCTTGATGTGATAATTCTTGTACTCGCTTTCTTTCTTGTCGTTTTTCACCATTTTAAGGGCAATGGCTTCTTTCTTTGAGACATAGATTTTCTCCGAGTACCATTTCTTATCCTCGCCTTGCGTGAGTTTCAATACTTTTGGCTTATCGTCACTCTTGCTTGCCATTTTTTCGGAAAGATTGATATGGTCTTTAATGAGTTTTGCCATGTAGTTGTAAATATCTACAGCACCGCACTTTTCAATCGGCTTTTTGTAGTGACCTCCCGAAATCTTCTTGCCGGTTCCGGTGCCCGGATTTTCCACCCCTTGATACCAGTGATCCTCGTAGTACAGGCCGTTTGTGGAAAGCTTGTTGAAGTCCTTGTCGCGAAAACGCTGCTGGGTTTCATGGATGAGCTGCCGGGTTGCAAGTTCCCAGTCGTCCAGGTTATAACTTGAGGCCGTTTTCTTATAGTAGCTGCTTTCCTTAAAGCCAAGATCGTCCATAAGGACAGATAACGAGCGTCCGGACTGCCGGCCGTAAAGGAGACAGAGGCTCATGTTGTTCAGAATATATTTTAGACCTTCATTGTCGTAGACATTCTCTAAAAATGATGCATCCTTTGCTCTTCCGGTCAGTTTTACCGTTTCATCGGCCATAACCCCGTGTTCCAGGCAGTAGGCAACCTCGCCGTTGACCCGGTATGCGCGAACCGGGCTGACTTCCCTTACCGGTCCGATTTTAAACCCACCGTTTTTTCCTGCATAGGAAATGAAGTATACCTGCATCCAGTTTGCATCTTTTCCGGTATACTCGATTTTTCCGCCGCTTGCGGATTCTAAAACGCGGGTGTCCTTAAAGGTTCCTGTGACTGCGCTTGTCGCATCTGCTTTTCCTTCCCCCATGCCAAGCGGCATGTAGGTAAAGGCAATCAGAAACGCAAGGAAAACCACAAGAAGCTTCTTTGTTTTACTGATTTTGTTCATCGTTTCTTTTCCTTTCTTAAATTTTTTGTATGAAAAAAGCCGCTTTTCGCGGCTGCTTTCACGGTAGGTTCTCTTGTCTTATGCATACTTTCCCTCCTTTTTGCAATAAAAAAACGGAAAAGATTTCTCTTTCCGTTTGACAATTCACCCGTATTGGTGTATTTTATATATAGAAAAAGGATTACCGCCTTTCGCACGGCGGTTCCGTCAAACATATTGAACAAAACCGTCAAACGCTAGTTTGGCGGTTTTTCCTTACTTGCGCTTAATCGAAACGATCAGTGACGCAAGCCCTATCAGTACAAGCGAATAGGTGAGTAAATCACTTACTGTTATGTATGTCATAGGCGCCACCTCCTTTCGGAAAGTGACGAAACCGCCCGGCGGATAATCCTTATTCTAACTAAAGTGTAATCTATTTTTTCTTTTTCTGCAAGGGGATTAGTTAATCCACCATACTCGATAAGTTCCGTCTCCCATATCTCTTGTGTAGAGAATGCCGGTGGTGTGTTCTGCATAGCCCCACCATACATCAAAATAGTCTTTGAGTGTTGATTTGCAGAATTTTTCGAGTATATATTCCTTTGGTGTATATTGGTTGATGATATGCCAAGTCCATGTGGTTCCCCAGTTTACCCCGTCTTTTTCCGGGTAGACATCGGCATTGATTCTTTCTTCCTCTGCCCGGTCATAGGTCGGGTAGTTTTCATCGACCCAGGTATGCACAAAATCCTGAAGCTGTTTTCCGGATTTCCAGACAGGCTCAATGGTAACCGGCTCCGAATACAGACCGAAGACTTTCTTTCCGTTTACCGTCTTGTAGGCTCTGACGCGGAAACTGTAATTATCTTCTCCATACGGAAGATTCCAGCTCGCCACGGTTCCAAGTGTAATGTACTTGACATTGATCCGCTCTTTATTTCCCTTAAATTCATCCGGATAAGTATTGTGCCACTCACCAGTAGTCAGCTTTTCGCGGTAATAGGTGCTCCATGTGTTTGTGGATGCCGGCTTTACCTGAACCTGATAACCGGAGGCTCCGCTTACCTTGCCCCAAGCGACATCAAAGTAGCCGTAACCACCACTCACGAAGTATGTATCTGCATTCTTAACCTTGTTCGGCTTCGCGTAGCAGCTGATCTTCGTGGAATACTTCGAGTAGACTTTCTTTCCGTTCTTTACTTGATATGCGCGGAGCTTATAGTAGTAGGTCTTGCCGCAGGTCAGCTTTGTGTTGATGTATTCTGTCTTTTCCGCGCCGACGGTAGCAATTCTTGTATATTTTCCGCTTTTCTTTGTTGCCCTGTAAATCTGATACCCGGATGCGCCGTCTACCTTGTCCCACGACAGCTTGATTTTGCTGTAGGAATAGCTTTTTGCGGTAAGCTTTGGAAGCACGGTCTTAATGTTTTGGCTCTGAACCATGATAGGCATGTCCGCATCTGCGCTGATCGGAACGGCTTCTTCTGTTTCCGCAAAGGCTGCAACCGCGGTTGTAATTGCCAGAGCCATAGAAAGCGTGCTTGCGAGTAATATCTTTCTTAACTTCATTTCTTTTTCCTCCTTGTTCTTTGTTTCTAATATCTTCTGATTTACCCCTTTATTTATATTATATTAGATGGCGAAAGTTTTCGCACAAAAAGGACAAGTTTTTTTCTAAGCGAGTTTCAAAAGGCGAAAATATGCCGAAAAAGGAACTCTTTTTTTCTAAGAAAAAAGGCTCTGCGCAACCGTTGCGCAAGTGCCTTAAGGCAAGTAATTGCAAGGGTTAGAACCTCTGCAAGAATTTTCGGTTTTTTGGGCGAATTTTGCGCTTGAAAAACGGGGGAGCAGTACATTTATGACAACTCCTGTATAATTTGCTTCAGCACACCCGGAGAATATATTTTTACGTCTTCCGTCTGATAATCTTTTAGATTTCGCGTAACGATTCCGTCTGCCTTCATTCGCTTTGCCGTTTCGACCATAATAGCATCCTCGTAATCTTTCATATCCGAAATTAAGGCAAGTTTACAATCTGCACCTGTCGTATCAACAATATCGAATAGCTCTGTCATATTGCTGAGCAACTCACGCACAGCTTGTTCTTTTAAGCTCTTGCGTAAAAGGTAATAGATATCCGTCAGTGATTTTGCGGTGATGATTCCATTTATCTGTTGATTGGAAACAGCATACAAAAGATTGACGGCATCCTCACAAAATGGCTCGCGTTTTTTTAGAATATCCACTATTACACATGTATCGAATACAATGTTCATATTTTTTCCACCCTTTCATCTTTTGCCTCCTGTAGTGTAATGTCTGCCGGAATGACTCCTATCAAGGCTTCAGCCATCTGCATTCGATTTTTATTTGGGTTGCTGAGTTTTGCGATAACTTTTCCATTTTTGCTGATGTAAATATCTTCTTTGGCAGAGAGTGCCAAGTATTTCCCCATATTATTCTTGAATTCTGTCGCTGTAATTGACATACATTAACCCTCCTTTTCTTTAATTATATAGATATTATATTCCATTTCGCACATTTTATCAATAATTTTGAACGATTTTAAAAATATTTCGTTCGTTTTTTCGCCAGCCCGCAAAATATCGCTATGTTACAATCATCTATGATAGTGATAACGGCAAGAAAGGATGTAGATATTTGATGCGTCGCTCTTATAAACCAAACGATTTGTTTCGTCAATTCTGCGGCTCCAAAATCCGCTTAATTCACCGACTAACGGTTCCGGTTTTCCGATTCCGTTATTTCCGTTTCTGGAAACATCTTCGATGAGCCTGTTAATCTTTTTTAATGTCTTTCGGTCCTCTGTCTGCCAGTATATATAATCCTGCCATGCGTTTTCGGTCCATACCTTATTCATCTATTTCCTTCGCAAGCTCCTTTCTGACAACGCATCCTGCTTCAAGCTGTGCCTTTGATTCCATCAGCCAATCGTAATTTTCTCTGCAGCCTAATAAATGCATATTTTCCAACATGTTATTGTAGGCACTTTCAGATATCATAATAATATTTCGATTCTCCTTTCTTGTAACAACTACGGTCTCATAGTCATCCGAAACTGTATCCATATATGCTTTTAAATTTTCACGCAATCCTGAATAATTCGTCGCAATCATCTTTATACCTCCATATAGTTTAAGTACAATTTTTCGTACTTAAATTATATGAATTATTTTGATAAATGTCAATACACTTATAGACCCCCATCTCTCACATAAGTGCCTCTTTCCTGCACAAAAAAAGAGGACCGAAGTCCTCTGAAAAAAATCAAATTTTATTTCTGCATTTTCCTTTGAATGAGTTTGATGATCTCAACGATTGGCATTACAAGGAATGCAAGACCGAGTGCAATCGCATATTCCATGAAGCTTATATGTTCGAATTCAAACGCTTCCGCAAGGAACGGCACATAGATTACCAGAGTTGTTGCCGCAAGGCTGGCAATGGATGACCAAATTAAAGCTCTGTTCATGTATTTCATTCCGAACAGGCTTCCGCGCTGCGAACGCATATTGAAGCTATGGAAGATTTCAGCCATGGAAAGGGTCAGGAATGCCATCGTCGTTCCGTCCGGACTTGTCGTAATTTCCCATACACCCGCTTCGATATAATGTCCTACGAAGTATGCCGCGAGTGTAAGTACGGTCAGAACAACACCCTGATACATCATGTCTACGCCAAGACCGCCGGCAAATATACCGTCTGTCGTCTTACGCGGCTGTCTCTTCATAATATCATCTTCCGGTCTTTCCATTCCAAGCGCAAGTGCAGGGAAACAGTCTGTAATCAGATTGATCCACAGAAGGTGGACCGGCTGTAAAATTACGAATCCAAGCATTGTAGCAGTAAATATGCTGAGCACTTCACTCATATTGGATGCAAGCAGGAATTGAATCGACTTACGAATATTATCGTAAATCCTTCTTCCTTCTTCAACCGCTCCAACAATCGTAGCAAAGTTATCGTCCGCAAGAACCATATCCGCTACATTCTTGGTAACATCAGTTCCTGTGATACCCATACCAACGCCGATATCCGCGGATTTAATGCTCGGTGCATCGTTTACACCGTCACCGGTCATGGCTGTTACATAGCCTTTTTTCTTCCACATGTTTACGATGCGGACTTTGTGTTCCGGCTGAACACGTGCGTAAACGCTGATGCTTTCGATTTCCTTCTCAAATTCATCATCGCTCAAGTCATTCAGCATTGCACCGGTGATTGCGCGTGTATTCTCGCTCAGGATTCCCAGTTCTCTGCCGATTGCCGATGCTGTGTCGATGTGGTCACCGGTTATCATAATCGGTCTGATTCCCGCTTCGTTACATTCTTCAATCGCCGCCTTAACTTCCGGTCTTACCGGGTCGATCATGCCCTCAAGGCCGATGTAGCAAAGGTCTTTTTCCACTCCCGCAGGCGAAATGTCGCCTGGCATTTCGTCATAGGTTTTGAAGGCTGCCATGAGAACACGCAGTGCCTTGTCTGCCATCTGCTTGTTTGCACCTGCGATTTCTCTTCTGTCTTCTTCGGTGATTTCACGGATTTTTCCGCCCTTTATAATCTTGGTACACTTCTTAAGGACTTCATCCGGAGCCCCTTTGGTGTATTGAATGATTTTTCCGTCGGAGACTCTTTTGTGCAGAGTTGACATCATTTTTCTGCTGCTGTCAAACGGAACCTCGGAAATTCTCGGCATCTCCTTTTCAAGCTCCGCTTTTTCAATTCCAACCTTGTGAGCATAATTTACAAGCGCACATTCGGTAGGCTCTCCGATTGCGGAGTCTTCGCCTTTCTCGATTCTTGCATCACAGCAAAGAGCCATTGCTTCTGCCAAAAGACCGTCCTCAGCTTCTCCGCTGCTGCATTCAACAACAGTCATTTTATTCTGCGTAAGCGTTCCTGTTTTGTCGGAACAAATAATCTGTGCACATCCGAGCGTTTCAACCGCCGTGAGCTTTCTTATGATGGCGTTTCGTTTACTCATATTCGTAACGCCGATGGAAAGTACGATGGTTACAACCGCTGCAAGTCCTTCCGGTATTGCCGCAACGGCAAGGCTTACCGCGATCATGAAGGTGTTAAGCAAAACAGTTCCGTTAATGTCTCCCGCGCGCAGAAGGCTGACTGCAAAAATAACGACACAAATTGCAAGAACCAGAATCGTCAAAATCTTACTGAGCTGCGTAAGCTTAATCTGCAAAGGAGTTTTTCCTTCCTGTGCCTGTGCAAGTGCATCTGCGATTTTACCCATTTCGGTGTTCATGCCGGTTCCGCAGATAACGGCCTTGCCTCTTCCGTAAACGACCGTGCTTCCCATGTACATCATGTTCTTACGGTCTCCGAGAGGGATGTCTTTCGCTTCTCCAAGGGAGAGCGGCTCACAGAACTTGCTTACAGGAACGCTTTCTCCCGTAAGTGCTGCTTCTTCAATCTTTAGGCTGTTGCTCTCGATAATTCTTCCATCTGCCGGAACGGCATCTCCGGCTTCCAGAATCACAATGTCCCCTACAACCAGTTCTTCGCTCTTTACAGTCTGAACTTTGCCGTCTCTGAGCACTTTGCTGGTTGCTGCCGCCATTTCCTGCAGAGCCTCGATTGCCTTTTCGGCCTTGCTTTCCTGATACATTCCCAGGATAGCGTTAATGACAACAACTGCCATAATTATGATAACATCCGCAAAGTTTTCACCCGCATAGTATGAGGTGATTCCCGACACTGCCGCAGCTGCAATCAGCACGATAATCATCGGGTCTGCAAGCTGCGAGAGAAATCTCTTCAGCAGTGAATCTTTCTTGGCCTCTGCCAGCTTGTTTTTTCCGTCGCGGGCAAGCCTTTCGCCTGCCTCAGCGGATGTCAATCCTCCTATGCCGGATTTCACTTCCGACAAGGTTTCGTCAACATTTTTTAAGTAGTATTGCATTTCTCCTCCTCCGGTAGTAAGTCAATAAAAAAAAGACTTCCACCATATATTTAGTATATACGGTAAAAGTCTTACTATTTAAGATATCAGCGAATCGGGCCTCCCCGATTGGGATGTCGCAAAATACCACGCGTACACGCGCCAGTTACTCCCTTTTACAATTTATATATTCTACTACACAATACAATTAAATGTCAACAAAAATTATATATTTTGAACGAAAATAATATTCAGCTCCGTCTGAAACTTAAGAAGCAGACAGAACAGAATCATGATCCCCATCGTCATGATCAGGTTTTTCATCCTCCTCGTCCTCCTTTGGCGCCAAAACGACTCCTTTGAAATGATATTCCACTCTGTTTTCTTCCTCAGATATTCCGAGCATTTTTGCTGCTCCGATGATATTTTTCAGCGGCACACGCACATCATAGACATAAGTTTCGGATTCCGCTTCCTTCACATCGATATGGATTTCATCCGGCAGGCAGTTCAGCACCTGTGCGGCATTTCGCCTTAAGTTTTGGATGTTTTCGGCTGAAACTTCGCCGGCTTCGACCGCAATATGCTCAAATTGCTTTACATAACTTCCGCTGCCTGCGAGTTTCGTATAGGTTATTTGATTTGTAACAAACTGCAGAACAAAAATCATCAATATCATGATTGAAGCGATTGTAGTTATCATATCCTTCATCCATATGCCTCCACCGTTCTTCTCATGGCCTCCGCACTTACGGAGCGAAGGCTGCCTGGCTGCCCGCCTGCCATCATCTCAAATATGATGCATCCAAGCAGTATGGTTCCCATTATGATAATCAGCTGTTTCATATGCCACCCGCCGCCTTTCCGAAATCAATCGTATCCATAATTGCACTTGTTCCTTCATCCATAATATCCTCAGCTGCTGTTTTCAGCGAATTTCCGTCACCCAATATGAGTGAATTCACAATCAATGCTCCAAGCAAAATCGTTCCTATAATAATAATCAAATTTTTCAACTCATTTCCTCCTAAAAAAAATTCTTAAGCATATTCAGTGTGTCCATGAATACCGCAACCACGACAAAGTTGATAAGCAGTGAAAAAACCGTGGCACTTGACCAAATCGTGGTTATGACACTGTTTCTCTGTGCAGTCTTAAGAGCCTGCGTCATTCGCTTTTCTGCTATCATGTTCTGAAAAACCTCCATCTGTTCGATCAGTTCGGACGGATTTATCTTCTCGACTTTTGTCAGTATGGCTGCGAAATTCCTTCCTGCCTTGGTATTCACGGCATCTGCAAAGTATCTAAATGCCTCTTCGTCTCTGCCCTGTCTGTACATCAACAGCATTTCCCGGTAAATCGGTTTTAATTTGACCGCATTTTCCATCAGAATCGTATACAAAAACTCACCCGAAAAAGGTTTTGCCCCATTTACGATTGCAAGGTTTTTCAGGGTAATGCAGCTGTCATACAATTCGAGCTCCAAAATTTCTTTCTTCATTTCTCCCTCCTACAAGTCAAGTTTGCCGCGTGAAATATAGGTGAATACAATGACTCCGGAAATATAAAGAATCAGCGAAACAACAAACCATGTGAGTCCTGCGGCGGTTTGAAATTGATACAGTAAAAATTTTCTCCAGCTTAAATTGAAAAAGAAAATTCCACCTGCCGCTGTAAGAAGATAACAAATCGGTGCAAGATACTTGAGCATCAGTTTGGCCTCATTGTTTTCTCTTTTTACATATTCGTTAATTTTTCTTGCCATTTCCACCGACCTTGCAAGATCGGCAAGTGCATGCGTAACTTCTATGCCTGAAGACAATGCAAAGTATAGATTAACCGCAAGAATTCCCGCCCATGAGGTATTGATGGAAAGCCTGAATTCATCCAGAATTTGCTTCAGTTCGTCATTGCTTCCCGCAGAGTTTATGCCTTTTGACAAATTAAAAAGAAGCCTCCTGCAATTCGGTGCTTCTTCCATGCTTGCCGCGCTCACTTCAATCGCACGCTGCATATTAAAATAATTAATCTTATAGTTTTCCAAAAGTTCCGTAATCAGTATTTCGCCTTCCCTTGAACTCTCGACCCGAATAAACCGAAGTTTCACGCGAAGCAGTGCATAGGGCAGCAGCAATGCGAACACAGCCGCCGTTAAACACAAAATGTCACCGATTCTCCCGCTCAGCAATGAAAACACAACGCTGCCCGCTCCTGCAGAAAGAAACAAGAAAATTCTCATTTGTTTTCCGCCGCCTTTTCCCGTTGTGACCTTGAGCAGGGTTTTGATATGCTGCGAAAAAGCATTTTCGTACTTTTTCACATAACCTTTGCTGATTTCATCAATCCACGGCATAAGCAAAAGCAAGGTCCCGCTGAATGCACACAGTAAAGCCGCTGTTTCAACCATTTGCATCCTCCCTTTTCTTCATGTTTGGATGATAGTATCTCGGATAAATCACTTTTTTCCCCACCATCGGGTATTTTTCGGACAGTGCTCGTAGTTCTTCTCTCATGGTTTCCGCCTCCTTCGGCCAAAGTGCAAGCAGCTTTTCTTTTTCCGCACCTATGTGATTGTTCCACTTCCAAGTCCGGCTTCGTTCGTCGTAAATGCAGATAAGGTGAATGCTTACACGGTCTTTTTCAATATCGTAACATAATTCGGAAATCGACTTCAGCTTCTTCACAGCCCGGTTATCTTCCTGCTGAGCAAGTTCAAAGATGTAGTGAAAAGCACAAAACACTTGCAAAATCAGGCTTTGCTCGTCTCCCCCGTATCGGCTCTTTATCTTGGTTGCAATTTTGTAGGGCAGGTTCGGAATATCTCCCGAATGAACCGTGGCTTTGCATCGCCCCGCTCCAATTCCTGATATTTCCAATGCCAGTCGGAAGCTTTGAGCATCACGCATCTCCTCCAGAATCACATAATCGTTATCGCCTCTCAATAGGGATTTTGTCAGTGTTTCCAGCTCCTCACCATCGGCCACGAGCTGCATAAGCGGTGCTTCCGGCATAATTTTATCCCATGGTGTTTCCGGGTCTGTCGATATTGCAAGCCCTTCTTTATCTGCTTCTTCATATCGCTGCCATGTCTGCAGAAATGTCGTCTTTCCCGACCTTACGGTCCCCGCAAACATAACATTGAACCCTGCAGCAACCATCGTTTTGAAAAGCCGGCAGCCTTCGGCCGGTATTGTGCCCAGTTCGGCAAGTTTTTCAAAGCTGAGATCTCTCAGGAGATATTTTCGAAAGACCATGATGTCCTGGTTCGGCTTCGTCCTTTCTCCCGCATAAATGGTCGCCCGTATTCCGTTGGAAAGATATAGTTCATGAAAGCCTTGTTCCATTCTTTGCCTTGGATTTCCCATCAAAAGCGCTCGTCGCAGCTGCTGTCTCCGCTCTGATGGGATTCTCTGCGGCTGAAGTACAGATTTTCCGTCTATCAGGCAGTAAAGCCTGTCTCCTATCAGTTTTGCCGAAGAAGATCGTTTGTATTCCTCTGTTTCGTCGTACACCCACGGTGCAAGCCCCGCAAGCCCGTAAAGTTCCGCAAAAACACCCTCTGTAAGGTTACGATACCAAAATGGCGGAATTACTTCCTGAAGCTGCTGCTGCGAAAGTATCTCATTTATTTCCTGTTTGTAAAAACGCATCTCTTCTTCGCTTCCCAATATTGCAGCTTTTTCACGCTCGAGCATGTTCATCTTCGCTAAGTCGTTCATACCCTTCCAGTGGGTGTCAAGGCAGATTTTTACCTGCTCACAGCATTTCTGAAAACCAATGGCTTTGGTTTGTATCAAATTATCCATCAGCCGTCACCTCCTGCCGCGTAAAGCAGAACAAACTTGTTCCCTTTATCTGCAAGTTTTCCCAGCATATTTGCTTGTTTCTCGCTCACAACGACTTCGATGTTGCTTACCGGTGCTGATCCCGAAAGTCTTTCATTCTCAGAAAAAATAACCTCCGCGTTGTTTCCGTCTCGTGCATATGCCACTACCGCCTTTGTCACAACCGCGCCCTTGCAACAGAACAATACATCGTCACCCCTCCTTAGTGTCTGTGGATAAGATTCCAGCCAATCATCGGGCAGCGAAAGCACATAATCCTCTGAAATACCTCCTGTGGCAAGTCTGTTATCGATGAAATATTCACGATACAGAGCCTCCGATTTCGGTATGTAATGACTGCTTTCCTTACCGATTATGAAGGCTTCCTCTCCCGGTTTCAGAGCATCCTTGGCTGCATTCTCGACCTTCTTTGTAGTGAGCATATGCTTGTCGATGATACTGCTCTTTGGAATGTTCTCTTTAAATGTTAAGATCTCATCATATCCAATATTCCGTCTTCCCCAGAATTCCCAAAATCCAAGGGTCAAAAGTGCAGCACATATCAAAGCAATGCCTACGATTTTTTTCTTCATCCGCGTACCTCCTTTACACTATTTTACAGTAACATATTACCATATAATTTTGTATTTTTCAGCACATTTTTGAAAAAAATTAATAAATTTGCAAATTTTTTGCAACATGATACATAAGTATCTGTTGCCATTTCTTCCATGTATTGATGTGTGCATCCCCCGGATATCCTAAATTTTCAACGTTTTTTCTCCAAAGTCCTCTGCGGTATTTTTCCGGAATTTCGTCAAATGCCGCCTCTATGGCAAGAATCCTTGAAGAGAGATGTGCAATTTTTACGGCCCTGTTCCCCGTTATATCGCTTATTCTGCCTGTACCAAAACCATAATTCGACATATTCTTTTCTCCGACCGCAATCACATCCCTTTCCTCATTTAGCCGCTTCAGTTCCTCCTTCATTCTGTTCAAATCCCTGAGTGCCCAATAAGACTGTCTGTATACCGGCTCGGGCAAAAGATAGACTTTCATCTTTTTCTGTTGATAATCTCTCATACTATTCACCTCTTTTCGCCTTAATCATACAGTATATAATGTTACATATTTGCTAATTTTTGTAACATTATGTCGAATTTACCAATCGAGTAGGGGCTAACTCGTAGCCCCTCTCACACCACCGGGCATGCCGTTCGG
>OIWT01001004.1_pt1 | contig 36133 bp, 26 predicted proteins | sample 1587701 | NCBI WGS metagenome assembly OIWT01 (sample SAMEA3888904, study PRJEB22519) | human gut metagenome | biome: human gut; feature: human-associated habitat; material: faeces | place: Denmark | collected 2009 | reverse complement strand
TCAAACCCGACCAGATGGTCGGGGCGGCTCGCTTTGCCCAAAACCACCCTCTGCGGCCTCTACGGGAGATAAATTCCCCACCCTGTGGACGCGACGGAGTGCGTCCATCCCCCAGATGCGGAATCTCTGCCTCCCGTTTTTCGCGCTTCACATCCCCGCCGTTCTTTGTTATGCTAGCGGGCATGGCTCGTGCTTTTCATCTGTTCCTGCTTGCGGTGGGCGTGTTCGGGGTCCTGACGGGCTGCGAGACCGTCGCGCGCGCCCGTGCGGCGCAACGGGGCGTTGCGTCGGCGACGAACGACTGCGCCGTGGCGGCGTGTACGAACGCGGCGCCGCGCGTGGAGCTGCGCGGCGGGGACCTCTACGACTACGTGGCGTTCGCGCTGACGAACCGCCCGAGCCTGGCGGCCTCGCGCCTCGCGGTGTCGAACGCCGTGCTGGCGCTCCGGCAGGTCACGTCCGACCGCGCGCTGCAGATGAGCCTCGCGGGCGGCTATTCCCAGGCGACGGCGAACGGCGGCAGCCACTTCTCCTGGCGCCAGCCGCGCGGGAAGGGGACGGCGGACGTGTCGTTCGACCTCCTCCTCTGCGATTTCGGGCGGATCGACGCGCGGGAGCTGGAGGCGCGCGAGAACCTGGTCGCGGCCGAACGGGACCTCGCGGACGGCGAGTTCGACGTGTTCAACGAGGTCGCCCAGGCGTACTGCACGCTGCGGCGCAACGACGCGCTCCTCGCGGTGGCGCGCACGAATGCGTTCATGCACGCGGAGCACCTGCGCGAGAGCGAAGTCCTCTATGCGGCCGGCGAGGCGAAGAAGCTCGACGTCCTCAAGGCGCGGGTGGACCTTTCGACTGCGCGCCTTGCGGTGATCAACGCCTCGAACGATGTCGTGACGGCGGGCGCGGAGTTCCTGCGCACGCTGGGCCTCGAAGCGGACCGCGCGACGCGGGCGGACGTGTTCGCGGTGGCCGGGGACGCCCTGGCGGACCGGGGCCCCGGACTTCCCGCGACGGACTACGATGCCGTGGCGGGCCTGTACGTCGCGCGCACGAACGCGCCCGCGCTGATGGTGCTGCGCGCGAAGCTGCGCGCGGCGAGCGCGCGGGTGGACTACGCGGTGGCGGACCTGCTGCTGGAGCTGACGCTCTCCTCGGCCTTCTCCTTCGCGGACCCGGCCTGGAACTGGAGCTGGGGCTTCAAGGCCGTGCAGACCCTCCTCGACGGTTACCGCAGGCAGATTGCGGTCGATGCCGCCGTCGTGGAGATGGAGCGCGCCCGCACGGACGTGGAGGCCGCCGAGCAGAAGCTCTCCTACGACCTCGCCGTCGCCGTGGCGACCCGCGACAACGCGCGCGAGGCGCTTGCGGCGGCGTCCATCGAGGTGGAACAGGCCCGGGAAAACCTCGAAACCGTGCAGGCGCAGTACAACGTGGGCGACGCCTGCCGCCTCGATTTCACGGACGCGGCGGACAAGCTCGCGGACGCGCTCGGCGCCCGCGTCAAGTCCTTCTACGCCGGCGAGGCGGCCGAGGCCGCGCTCATCCGCCTGACGGGGCGCGTGCCGCCGTATGCCGGGCGCGCGGGCGCGGGCGCGAAGGAGAACGGAACGCATCGGGAGGTGACGGATCATGAAATGGACTAACACGCTCGTCAAGACGGGCGTCTGGCTCGCGGTGCTGGGCGGCGCGGTCTACGGCGTCGTGCGGTTCCTCGACGCGCGGAAGACCGAGGCCGCCGTTGTCCACTACCGCACGGCGAGGGTCGTCCGCACGGACATCTTCCGCACCGTGGAGGCCACGGGAACCGTGCAGCCGATCAAGGAGGTGGAGGTCGGCGCGCAGGTGAACGGCCGCATCGTCAAGCTCTTCGTGGACTACAACTCCGTCGTCACGAACGGACAGGTCGTCGCCCTCATCGACCCGCAGGTCTACGAGGCGAACTACAAGAGCGCCCTCGGCGAACTCCACGCGAACGAGGCGAACGTCAAGAAGTGCGAGGCGCAGCTCGCGCTCGCCGAGAAGACGCTTACCCGCAAGCGGGAGCTCGTGAAGAAGGAGATGGCGCCGGTCGCGGACTACGATAGCGCCCTGGAGGCGCGCGACACCGGTCTCGCCGCCCTCGCCGCCGCGAAGGCGAGCGTGGAGAAGAGCCAGGCGAGCGTGAGCCAGGCGAAGGCCAACCTCGACTACTGCACGATCCTCTCGCCCGTGGACGGCGTCGTCATCACGCGCTCCGTGGACGAGGGCCAGACGGTCGTCTCCTCCATGAACGCCGTGCCGCTCCTGAAGCTCGCGACCGACCTCCGGCGCATCCAGGTGGAGGCGACGGTGCCGGAGGCGGACATCGGGAGCGTCAAGGACGGGCAGGCCGTCACCTTCACGGTCGATTCCTACGCGGGCGTCACCTTCACGGGCGAGGTCACCCAGGTGCGCATGGCCTCCACCACGACGTCGAGCGTCGTCACCTATCCCGTGATCATCGAGGCCGAGAATCCGGGCGGGAAGCTCTTCCCCGGCATGACGGCCAACATCTCCGTCCACGTCGACGAGGCGCGCGGCGTACTTGCCGTCACCTCCGCCGCATTCCGCTACCATCCCGCCGCCGCGGCGCACGACGCGCGGCCGCCGACGGAGAAGGGGCGGACGCTCCATCTGCTGGGGACCGACGGACGGCCCGAGCGGCTGGTGGTGGAGACGGGGCTGAGCGACGGCAGCTTCACCGAGATCCGCTCGCAGGACGCCGCCCTCGAAGGCCGCGAGGCCATCCTCGGCGTCGCCGTCGCGCCGAAGGCGGGCGCGGCGCCGGGCGGTGCGAACAACCCGTTCATGCCGAAGCACCCGTCCCGCGACAAGAACAAGAAGAGCGGCGCGCCGCCGCCGCCCTGATCCCGTCCTCCTCCAATCGATGAGCCATCTAATCGAAATCCGGGATCTCCGCAAGATCTACGCGCTCGGCGAGGAGCCGGTCGCGGCGCTGGACGGCGTGTCGCTCACGATTGACGCGGGCGAGTTCGTCGCGATCATGGGCGCCTCCGGCAGCGGCAAGTCGACGATGCTGAACATCCTTGGCTGCCTCGACACGCCCACGAGCGGCAGCTACCTGCTGGACGGCATCGAGGTCGCGCGCCGTTCGCGCACGGAGCTCGCGCACATCCGCAACCGCAAGCTCGGCTTCGTCTTCCAGAACTTCAACCTCCTCGCCCGCACGAGCGCGATCGAGAACGTGGAGCTGCCCGACTTCTATCTCGGCCGCCTCGGACGCGCCGCCCGCCGGGCGCGGGCGCTCGACCTTCTCGCGCGCGTGGGTCTCGGCGGACGCGGCACGCACACGCCCGCGCAGCTCTCCGGCGGACAGCAGCAGCGCGTCGCCATCGCCCGCGCCCTCATGAACGAGCCGCCCGTCCTCTTCGCCGACGAGCCCACCGGCAACCTCGACACGAAGAGTTCCATTGAGATCATGAACCTCTTCACCGCGCTCTCCAACGAGGGCATCACCATCGTCATGGTCACGCACGAGGACGACATCGCCGCCTACGCAAAGCGCCACCTCCTCATGCGTGACGGCCACCTCATCAAGGACGACAGGCGATGAACCTCCTCATGATCTTCAAGGTCGCCGTCAAGGCGATCTGGCGTAACAAGACGCGCAGCGCGCTCACGATGCTCGGCATCATCTTCGGCATCGCGGCCGTGATCGTGGTGCTGGCGATCGGCAAGGGCGCGAGCCAGAACATGGTCGCCCAGATCGCGAAGATGGGCGACAACGTGGTGATGATCTTCAGCGAGCAGCGGCACACGGCGGCGGGCGTGCATGGCGGCGCGGGGGAGGGGCAGTCGCTCACGGCGTCCGACGGCCTCGCGATCCGCCGCGAACTCGCGCACCTCGTGAAGGCCGAAAGCCCCGAGGTGCGCACGCAGATGCAGGTGATCTACGCGGACAAGAACTGGAACACGACGGTCTACGGCGTCTCGACCGAGTTCACGACGATCCGCAACTGGGACGTCGCCGACGGCGACTACTTCAACGAGCAGGAGGAGCGCCAGAGCGCGCGCGTCTGCGTGCTGGGGCGCACGGTCGCCTCGAACCTCTTCCCGGACGGCGAGGCCGTCGGGCGCACGATCCGCATCGGCAACATGCCGTTCAAGGTGAAGGGCGTCATGGACGTGAAGGGCGTGGGCGGCTTCGGGCAGGACCAGGACGATGCCGTGCTCGCGCCCTACACGACCGTCAAGCGCGTCCTGCAGGCCTCCACGTTCCCGGACAACGTGCGCCAGCTGAAGCTCTCGCTCTACTCGATGGACCAGATCGAGGAGGCGAAGCGCGAGATCGGCGCGCTCCTGCGCCAGCGCCACCGCCTCGGCGACGAGGTGGCCGACGACTTCCGCATCATCGACATGGCCGAGATCACCTCCACCATGAGCGGCGTCTCGAACACGATGACCGTGCTCCTCGCGGCCGTCGCGGCGATCTCGCTCCTCGTGGGCGGCATCGGCATCATGAACATCATGCTCGTCTCGGTGACGGAGCGCATCCGCGAGATCGGCCTTCGGATGGCCATCGGCGCGACGCCCGCGAACATCCTCGCGCAGTTCATCCTGGAGTCGGTCCTCCTCTCCACCGTCGGCGGCGGCGTCGGCGTCGCGCTCGGCGTGGGGGGCGCCGAATGGCTGGGGGGCGTGCTGGGGTGGCCGATCCTCGTCGAGACGGGTTCGACGGCGGCCGCGTTCCTCTTTTCGTCCTTTGTGGGCATGTTCTTCGGCTTCTATCCGGCCTGGCGCGCGAGCCGCCTCAACCCGATCGACTGCCTGCGCTACGAATAGGGCCGCGAGCGGACAGGAAGGGTGACGTGATGAGGAAAGCGAATCGTCTTGTCTTGGGTCTGGCGCTGTGCGGCGCGCTCGCGGCGACGGGGGGCGTCTCCGAGGCATGGGATCCCGCGACGCTGGCCGCGAACGGGGCGAAGGTGGCCGACTACGCGCTGGCGCATCCCACGCGCGCGAACCACCGGGACTGGACGTACGGGACGTTCTACGCGGGGCTGACGGCGTTCGCCCTCGCCCACCCGGAACGGCCCTACCTCGACATCCTCCGCCAGGAGGGGACGAACAACGCCTGGCGGCTCGACGGGGGGCGCCCGTTCTACGCGGAGACGCACGGCATCGGGCAGACCTGGCTGGAGCTTGCCCGCGTGGACGACGACCCGGCGGCGGCGGCCCCGACGCGCGCCGTCTTCGACTACATCCTCGAAAACCGGTCCCGCGCGCCGGTCGTCCAGCGTCTGCCGAACGGGTCCTTCAGCCCGAACCTCCTGCGCTGGGCCTGGAGCGATGCGCTCTTCATGTCGCCGCCCGTGTGGGCGAAGCTCGCCGCGCTCACCGGCGAGGCGCGTTACCGGGACTTCCTGATCGGCGAATACCGCGCCTCCGCCGCGCGGCTTTACGACCGCGAGGCAGGGCTCTTCTACCGCGACTACGCGGCGCGCGCGAAGCGTTCCGCGCATGGGGCGCCGGTCTTCTGGGGGCGCGGGAACGGCTGGGTGCTGGGCGGTCTGCCGCTCGTCCTGCGCGAGCTGCCGCCCGGTCTGCGGACGCGGCCCTTCTTCCTGGACCTGTTTCGCGGGATGTCCGAGAAGGTGAAGGCCCTCCAGCGCGCCGATGGCGCCTGGTCGCCGAACCTCCTCGACGGGCGCGACCCCGACCTGCCGGAGATGAGCGCGACGGCGCTCTTCTGCTTCGCGCTCGCCTGGGGCGTCAACGACGGCCTTCTCGACGAGGCGGAGTACCTCCCCTGCGTGCGCCGGGCGTGGGGCGCGCTCTGCCGGGCCGTCGCCGAAGAGGGGACGCTGGGGTGGGTCCAGCAGGCGGCGGTGGGGCCGTCGGCGAACTTCGGCGCCGATTCGACCGCGCTCTATGCCGTGGGGGGCTACCTGCTCGCGGCGACGGAGATCCGCAAGTACGTGGTCCAGGCGGCGCACCGCGACGCCCCGCGCGTCACGGTCGGTCCGCAGCCGCGTTTCGGCGCCGTGACGGTCGCGGTGCCGCTTGCCGACCTCGCGCCTCTGCCGTCCGTCCCCCACCTCGTCGTCTTCGACGAACGGGACGGCGCGGTGGTGCCGCACCAGGTCGTGGACGGCGGGGAGGGCGGCGCGCCCGGCGCGCTCCTCTTCCGGACGACGCTGGGGGCGGACGTGCCGCGCCGTTTCCGGGTCTTCGCCGACGCGGCGTTGGCGCCCGGCGCGACGAACGTGGTGGTCGCGGTGGACGGTCTGCCGGGAGGGGATTTCGCCTACTGGCGCGACGGGCGCGCGTTCCGTGCGCCGCGTGTGCCGACGGCGCGGCGCGTGCGGTGTGCGGGACCGGTGCGGACCGTGGTCGAACTCGACTTCCCGCCGGTTGACGTGGGGGGTGGCGTGACGGTGGCGGAACGGCGCACGGTGACGCGCGACCGGGGGGCACGGTTTGCGGTCTGCGCGTCGTCGTTTGCGCTTTCCGGCGCGGTGCGCCTGGACGGCGGGCCCGTCCTCGCCCTGGGGGAGGCGGGCGAACTGGCCGCCCGGCCCGACCTCGGCTGGGCGACGGCCACGGGCCGTTCCGCGCGCGCGGCCGTCAGCACGCGCAGCCCCGCCGTGCTGCAGGGTGTCGGCGCGGGCGAAGTGGCCCTTGTGCGCGAACTGCCGCTGGACCATCCCTTCGTCTGGCTGCACGGCGTCGCGTGCGATTTCGTGGAGGCTCCCGCCGTCAAGGTGGTGAAACTGAGCGAGTAGCCCCGTTTTGGGTGTCTCCATCCACTCCGTGTGAGTCGGCTGGAAGCTTGGACGCCCCGCTGGCTTTCGCCTTTTGCTCTTGCCACCCGTCCAAAACTGGAGTATGATATGCGCTTCAAGAGGAGAAGATAGTTAAAATGGACATCACCGACGAAATGCGCCGTCATTCGGCCGCCCACCTCGTGGCGCGGGCCGTGTGCAACCTCTATCCGGGAACCCAGACGGACATCGGGCCCGCGACGGACGACGGATTCTACTATGATTTTGACCTTGAACACCGCCTCACGCCCGAGGACTTCCCGGCCATCGAGAAGGAGGTCGCGCGCCTCATCGCGCTGGACGAGCCGTTCGTGCAGAAGACCATGACGGCGGACGAGGTGGCCGCGAAGCTCGCGGGCCAGAAATACAAGCTGGAGCGTCTGGCGGACGTCAAGGCCTCCGGCGAGGCGATCAGCACCTACACGGTGGGCGACTACTTCGAGATGTGCATCGGCCCCCACGTGGAGCACAGCGCGCAGATCGGCGCGGTGAAGCTCATGAAGGTCGCCGGCAGCTATTATCGCGGCGACGAGAAGAACAAGATGCTCCAGCGCGTCTACGGCATCGTCGGCAAGGACCAGGCGGAACTCGACGCAAAACTCGCGCAGATCGAGGAGGCGAAGAGGCGCGACCACCGCGTGCTGGGGCGGCAGCTCGGCCTCTTCACGATCACCGACCAGGTGGGCCCGGGTCTCGCGCACTGGCTGCCGCGCGGCGCGCGCGTGCGCGTCGCCATCGAGGACTACTGGCGCCGGAAGCACTACGAGGCGGGCTACGAGATCGTCTACACGCCGCATGTCGGCAAGTCGAATCTCTGGGAGACCTCCGGCCACCTCTCGTTCTACAAGGACGGCATGTTCCCCGTCATGAAGGTGCAGGAGGGCGAGGGCCGCGACGCCTACGTGCAGGACTACTACGTCAAGCCGATGAACTGCCCGTTCCACATCCAGTGCTACCAGTTCGAGAAGCGCAGCTACCGCGACCTGCCGATCCGCTACGCCGAGCTCGGCACGGTCTACCGCTACGAGAAGGACGGCGTGCGCCACGGCCTCTTCCGCGTGCGCGGCTTCACGCAGGACGACGCGCACATCTTCTGCACGCCCGAGCAGATCGTGCAGGAGATCAAGGACACCGTGGAGTTCGCGAAGAAGATGCTCGGGAAGTTCGGCTTCCACGAGATCCAGGCGTACCTCTCGACGAAGCCCGCGAAGGCCGTCGGCGATCCCGCGCGCTGGGAGCAGGCCACGCAGTCCCTGCGCGACGCGCTCGACCAGGAGGGCATGGCCTACGAGGTCGACGAGGGCGGCGGCGCGTTCTACGGCCCGAAGATCGACATGAAGATCAAGGACGCCCTCGGGCGCCCCTGGCAGCTCGGAACCGTCCAGTTCGACTTCAACCTGCCCGAGCGCTTCAACCTCACCTACGTGGGGGCGGACGGCAAGGAACACCAGCCCTACATGGTCCACCGCGCGCTCCTCGGCTCCATCGAGCGCTTCTTCGGCATCCTCATTGAGCACTACGCGGGCGCGTTCCCGCTCTGGCTCGCGCCGGAGCAGGTGCGGGTGCTTCCGATCACCGACAAACAGCTCGGCTACGCCCGGAAGATCCAGGCCGCGCTGCGCGCGAAGGGCTTCCGCGTGGAGGTCGACACGGGTGCCGAGAAGCTCGGCGCGAAGATCCGCAACGCCCAGCTCTGGAAGACGCCGTACATGGTCGTGGTGGGCGGGCGCGACGAGGCTGCGGAGCAGATTTCCGTGCGGTCCCGTGCGGACGGCGACCTGGGCGCCATGAAACTCGACGATTTCGCCGCCAAGCTCTCCGCTGAGCTGGAGGCGTGAACAAACAACGCAATACAACCAAAAACCGAGAGGTGACTTATCGCTAACTTCACTCGTGTCAACTTCAAGATCCGCGTGCCGTCGGTGCGCGTTCTTGACCAGAACGGCGCCATGCTGGGCATCATGCCCACCAGCCAGGCGCAGCGCCTGGCCGACGGCCAGGGACTTGATCTCGTGGAGATCACGCCGAATGCCGTGCCGCCCGTGTGCAAGATCATGGACTACGGCAAGTTCCGCTACGAGGAGTCCATCCGCGCGAAGAAGGCCCGCAAGGCCCAGAAGTCGACGCAGGTGAAGGAGATCAAGTTCCATCCCGGCACGGATACCGGCGACCTGCAGCACAAGCTCAGGCAGATCCGCCAGTTCCTCGGCGAGGGCAACAAGGTGCGCCTGTCGCTCCAGTTCCGCGGCCGCGAGAACGCGCACCGCGACATCGGCGAGGACAAGATCGCCGAGGTGCTGGAGATGCTGAAGGACGAGTGCTTCGTCGAACAGGCGCCGAAGACGGACGGCCGCGTCCACTTCTGCCTCATCGGGCCGCCGCGCGCGAAGAAGGGCGGCGGACGCCCGCAGATCGCGGTCGGCTCGGCGGGTACGCCGCCCGCCGGCGGCATCCAGATCTCCATCGGCGGTGCGCCGCGTCCGCCGCAGGCGTAGCCGGTTCTGCCCGTCTCGGGCCCGTGCCCGAACCCAGCCCGTGCAGGAGACCGCGTGGACGGTTGATTGCACGGGCTGAAAGATTATAGTAAACTATCGCGCCATGGAAATGAACGTCTACAACTCCCTCACCCGCCGCGTCGAGCCCCTCGTGCCGCTGGCGGAGAACACGGTCCGCCTCTACACGTGCGGTCCGACCGTCTACAATTTCGCCCACATCGGGAACTTCCGTGCCTATACCTTCGAGGACATCCTCCGCCGCGTGATCCAGTTCAACGGTATGAAGGTGCGCCAGGTGATGAATCTCACGGACGTCGACGACAAGACGATCAAGGGCGCGAACGCGCAGGGCGTCGCGCTCACGGACTACACGAAGACGTACAAGGACGCCTTCTTCGCCGACCTCGGGAAGCTCAACGTGCAGCCGGCCGAGGTCTATCCCGCCGCGACGGACCACATTCCCGAGATGATCGCCCTCGTCCAGACGCTCATGGAGAAGGGCGTCGCCTACCAGAGCGAGGACGGCAGCGTCTACTTCGCCGTCACGAAGTTCCCCGGCTACGGCAAGCTCGCGCACATCGACTTCGATAACCAGCGCACGGGCGCGCGCTGTGCGGCCGACGAATACGACAAGGAGAACGTCGGCGACTTCGCGCTCTGGAAGGCGTGGGAGCCGTCGGACGGTCCCGTCGGCTGGGATTCGCCCTGGGGGCGCGGCCGTCCCGGCTGGCACATCGAGTGCTCGGCGATGTCGATGAAGTACCTCGGCGAGACGTTCGACCTCCACACGGGCGGCATCGACAACCTCTTCCCGCACCACGAGAACGAAATCGCCCAGGCCGAGGCCGCCACGGGCAAGCCGTTCGTGAAGACGTGGATGCACTGCGCCCACCTGCGCGTGAACGGCGAGAAGATGTCCAAGAGCCTCGGCAACTTCTTCACGCTGCGCGACCTCATCGAGAAGGGGTGGAGCGGGCGCGAGATCCGCTACGTGCTCATCAACGCGCACTACCGCAGCGGCCTCAACTTCGCCTTCTCCGCGCTGGAGGACGCCCGCAAGGCGCTCGCCCGCATCGATGCGTGCGTGGAGGCGGCCACCGACGGCGAGGCGCCGGAGTGGGCGCGGAAGCACCTGGAGGACTTCACCGCCGCCGTCAACGACGACCTGAACCTCCCCAAGGCGTTCGCCGCGCTCTTCGCGCTCGTGCGCGACGCGAACGGCAAGGGCGCCGCCGGGACGCTCGGCGTCTTCAAGCGCATGGACGAGGTGCTGGGCGTCATCTTCTTCGGCAGGGCCGGGAAGGCGGCCGTGCCCGCCGAGATCCAGAAGCTCCTCGACGAACGCGCCGCCGCCCGCGCCGCGAAGAACTGGGCCGAGTCGGACCGTCTGCGCGATGCGATCGCCGCCGCCGGCTGGCTCGTGAAGGACTCGCGCGAAGGCCAGAGCGTCACAAAGAAGTAGGATGAGACGAAAAGACGGAAAACCCCTTGCAAAGGCCCTGCATGCCAAGCCTCGTTTCGAAGTCGGATACAGGTCAAGCAGGCGGGCCTTTGAATGTTCGTACGGAGAGAGCGGGCGGCCATATCGTGTCACTTCGTTCTTCTCCGGCTGTGGCGGTTTGGATTTGGGTTTTAGGGGGGGCTTTTCCGTTCTCGGAAAAAAGTACGAGCCGTTGCCGTTTGACGTCGTTGGCGCATATGATTCCCTGCAGGACGCCGTTGACTGCTATAAGCTGAATCTGGACGAACGCATTCATCGTGCGGATCTGACGGAAATCGATGTAGGGGCGTTGCCGACGACCGATGTCCTGATCGGCGGATTCCCATGCCAGGATTTTTCTTCCTCTGGTCCCAAGACAGGGTTCGATGGAAAACGGGGAAGACTCTATCTGGTCCTTCTGAACTACATGCGTATCCATCGGCCACGCATTGTGATAGGTGAGAATGTGATCCATCTCGCGCGCATGCAGCAGGGGGAGGTCCTGAGGACGATTGTCAAAGACTTCGAGAGCGCCGGGTATCATTTTGACGTCTGGAACCTCTATGCTCCAGACTATGGCGTCCCCCAAAGCCGGAAGCGCCTGATATTTGTCGGTGTTCGCAACGACATTGAGGGGTTTCCAACCAAGCCGCGACCAACGAACTTCGGGAGGCCGGTGACGATTTCGCAGGCACTCGGGGATCTTGAAGAGATAACCGATGAAACCGTGACGAACCAAAGCCAGTATTTCGTCGCGTCGAAGGCCACGTCTGGCGGCGGACAAGGCGATACGGTGAATGAAGCGGACAAGGTCGCGCTGTGCATCCGGGCCAACTCACGGGGACGGATTCAGTTCCACTACAAACTTCCCCGCCGTTTGACCGTTCGGGAATGCGCGCGTGTCCAGACCTTCCCGGACGAGTTTGTGTTTCCGTATACGACGCAGAGGAATCTGACTTTGATAGGGAATGCCGTCCCTCCGATACTTGCTCACGCGGTCGCCCAATCGGTGTCGAATTTCATGGCGGCAATCGATGGACATGCCGCCAGGAGTGGTGCCATTACGCTGAAACGTGAGTATGCCGCGACTGAAGACGGCGGCATGACGCAGGGAATGTTTGAGTTTTGAAATGCCAAGGAGGATTTATGGACGCATGCGATAAAAAGTATCTTGAAATCTTTCTCTCGCCATTGCATGTCTGTTTCAACTATCTTCCTGCGTTTGGAACGAGTGGAAACACTGGTTTGTCCCTGGCGAATTTTCAGGCTCTTTATGGAGACGACGAGTTCTATTCGTGGATTGGACTTGACTCTCCTCTCGTTTATGCCGCACATAAGGCATCAGGGGGACTAACCTCGATTTATAGGCAGATTGGGGTTGGCGCCGAACGGCTTCTGCGTGAAGTCATCAAGGATCGCTTTGCCCTGAGCCAAGAGGAGGTAGAATGGAAGTATGAGTATAGCAAGACAAGAAAGGCAAAGGCGTTCCACATTCTGGATGCTCGTATCAGTCTTGCGAACTTGAAGGAAGACAATCAGATTGAACGGGTGAGGGCATGGCTGGAAAAGGCACGCAGGGCGGCACATGGTGATGCACGCACACAACTGAAAGGTGCGATCTTCGAGATTCGGAAGGGATATAAGAGTGCGGATTCAAAACGTCAGAATGCCGACTTGCGCTTTGGGGCAAGAGCGTATCAGTTTGGACATATTCCTGTGGTGGTGGTCTTGTCTTCGCAGGTGAGCGATACCGTCATCAGCCGTTATCGCGATGCGGGCATGCTTGTTTTGACGGGAGTGCATTCGGACGATGTAACGCTTTCGACATTTGCCTTCTTCAAGCAAGTTGTCGGTTATAGCCTTGAAGAGTTCTTTAGGCGGTCGTCGCCAGAAATCAAGAAAGTTGTTCATTCTCTGATTTCCAAGTTGTTGTCACCTGAATGATGAGTTGGGTATTACTGTTTCGATGATGAAATTTCGAGATTCGCATTCTTCCATTATTGTAGATAGATGGTGGAGTAGAATGTTGAATGTGATATAATGAGGTACGCGGGGCGAAGCCTGAAGACATGAAGCCGATCAACACATCCATCTACGATTTTCCGACGCTTGTCCAGACGTATGTCTACGTCGACAAGACGGCGCAGATTTATGAACTCGCCAAGCCGGGCGCGGACATCCTCCAACGTGTGACCTTGCGGATCCCGAACAGGGAGGTGGCCGACTCGCTCTACGACGGCTACATCGCACAGGTGTTCGGTACGGACTTTGAAATCGACGATTTTGAAGATGATGCGGAAAAGATTCGATGAGCACGGGAATTCATCATGCCGAATAACGTGGAAGAAGGGCGGTTCATCACCTTCGAGGGCCCCGAGGGCGGGGGAAAGTCGACCCAGGTGCAGGCGCTCGCGGAGGCCCTGCGGGCGGAAGGGCGCACGGTCCTCGTGACGCGCGAGCCCGGCGGGACGCCGCTTGCCGAGAAGATCCGCGCACTCGTCCGGGAGGAGCGGATGGATCCGCCGGTTGCGCGCAGCGAGGTACTCCTGTTCCTCGCGGCGCGCGCGCAGGTCGTCGCCGAGGTGATCCGCCCCGCGCTCGCGCGGGGCGAATGGGTGCTGTGCGACCGTTTCGCCGATTCGACCTTCGCCTACCAGGGCTACGGGCGCGGCATCGCGGTGGACCTGCTCCGGCATTTCAACGATTTCGCGACGGAGGGGCTTGTGCCCGACCTCACGGTTCTCCTCGACGTGCCGCCCGAGGTGAGCCGTGCGCGTCTCGCCGCCCGCCAGGCCGCAACGGCGACGGCGGCGGACCGCATCGAACAGGCCGGGGCGGAGTTCCATGCGCGCCTGCGCGCGGGCTTCCTGGCGCTTGCCAAGGCCGAGCCGGCGCGTTTTGCCGTCATCGACGCCTCCCGGCCCCTCGCAGAGGTCTCGCGCCAGGTCCTCGCCGCCGTCCGGAGGATTTCCGCATGACGGTCGACGCGGCCTATACGCAGATCGAGAAGGCGGTGGGCGCGGGACGGCCCGCCAACGGCTACCTGATCGTGGGAGGCGTGCGCGGCATGGCGGCGGAGCTGGCGGAGCGCGTGCTGCGCCTCCTCTTCGGCGCGGGCGACCTGCGCGCGCATCCGGACATCCACCGGCTCGCGCCCGAGAAGAAGAGCCGCATCATCTCCGTGGAGGCGATGCGCACGCGCCTCATCGACCCGATGGGCGAGACGGCCTTCCAGGGCGGCTGGAAGGCGGGCGTCGTCTACGGGGCGGACCGCCTGAAGACGGAGAGCGCGAACGCCTTCCTGAAGACCCTGGAGGAACCGCCGCCGCAGACGCTCTTCCTGCTCCTGACCGAACAGCCCGAGCAGCTGCTGCCCACCATCATCTCGCGCTGCCAGCGCATCGACCTGCCGGACGCGCGGGCACGCGCGCTGGAGGAGCCGTATCGGGGACAGGTGCTGGACATCCTCGCGAGCGACCGTCTGAAGGGCGCGACGGCGAAGGCCGCCGCCGCCGGACGCCTGAACGCGGTGCTTGAACACCTCAAGGCGCATGCGACGGAGCTTGTCGACGCGGAGACCGAGGGCGTGGACGAGGGCCCCGGCGAGGAGACGGGCAAGGAGGCCTACGCGGCGCTCGTCGCCGCGCGCTACAAGGACTTCCGGCGGGACTTCACGGCGACGCTCATGGGCTGGTTCCGTGACCTGATGGCGCTCGTGGCGGCACCGCCTTCGCACGTCGGCGGCGACGAGGGGGACGACGCGGCGCCGCTCGTGAACGAGGCGCGGCGCGGCGTGCTGGAGACGCGCGCGGCCCAGCTTTCGCTTGCGTCGGCCTGCTACAACGTCGAGGCGGTGGAGGCGTTTGCCGTGTCGGTCGACGCGCGCAACATGAACGAACTTTCCGCGCTGCTGTTCCTGATGGATCGTCTGCGGTTCGGTGTGGAGCGGGCGAAATGACGGGGTATGACATCCAGGTCGCGCAGGTGGTGATGCCGGAGAAGGGGCTGTTCCTCGTCCGGTGCGCCTGTCCGCCGCCGCCGTGCGGCAGACGGGTGGTGGTGTCGCTCGACTACGGGCAGGATGTCGGCACGGTGACGGCGGGCGGCCCCTACGATCCGGCGCGGCATGGGGCGCGCCTGCCGGGGTTCCTGCTGGTCCGCGAGAAGACGGAGGCGGACGATGCCGTGCTTGCGGAGAACGAAACGCTGGCCTTGGCCATGCGGACGGTGTTTGTGAAGGTGGCACGTGCCACGGTGCCCGATTTGCGTGTGCCGTATGTGCGGCTCTCCTTTGCACGCACGCGGCTCTTCATCCGCTTCGTTTCGGGAACCGCGCATCCCGACCTCGCGCCGGCGGCCGCAGAGTTGCGCCGCCGCTTCGGCGTGTCGGTGAACGTGTGGCAGATGGGGCCGCGCGACGAGGTGAGCATCATGGGCGGGCTGGGGCCGTGTGGACGTCCCTGCTGCTGCGCGACCTGGCAGGCGCGCTATCCGGCCCATCTCACCGCCGAGCGCTTCAAGGGCCAGAACCCCGCGTTCCTGAATGGCGCGTGCGGCCGCTTCAAGTGCTGCCTCGCGTTCGAGGACGAGGACGCAGAGAAGCTTTCGGTGAACAGAAACTCGGAAAGGAAGTGACGAGATGGACGTTTCAAGACGATCGTTCCTGGGGGGAATGGCGGCGGCGCCGTTCCTGTGCGGCGGCTGCCTCGGCGGCGGATTGGCCGCGCCGCGCAGGGTGAGCGCGGGCGACCGCATCAGCATCGCCGTCATCGGATGCGGAACCCAGGCCTATGACAACGTGAACCAGCTGCTGCAGGATCCGCGGGCGCGCATCACCGTCGTCTGCGATCCCGTCCGCGAGGCGAAGACGGGGTATGGCTATGAGGGGAAGAAGCCGGGCGGCTGCGTGCCGTTCAAGCAGAAGATCGACGCCTCGTACAAGGACAACGCATGCCGCATGGTCTCGGACTGGCGCGCCGTCGTCGCCGATCCGACGGTCGACGCCGTCGTCGTCTGCACGCCCGACCACTGGCACGCCCTCATTTCGGTCGCCGCGATGCGCGCGGGCAAGCACGTGTATTGCCAGAAGCCGCTTGCGCTCTCCATCGAGGAGGGGATCGTGATGACGCGCGTCGCCAAGGAGAGCGGCGTCACGTTCCAGGTCGGCAATCAGGGGCGGAGCAACCCGACGCGCCGCACGGCGAGCGAGATCATCCGCAACAACGTGCTGGGGAAGGCCAGAAGCTGCCGCGTCGGCCTGCCGGGCGGCAGCGGCGGCCTGTGGGGGCATCCCCTCGACCCGGCGCCGGGGCCGCTCCCCGCCCATTTCTCGAAGGAGATGTGGAGTCTGTGGCAGGGGCCCGCGGCGCACTGGGACGGCAACGCCTTCATCCCCGGCATCCACGAGCCGATGGCGTGGCGCTGGAACAGGCGCTACGGGAACGGCATGATCGCCGACTTCGCCCCGCACGAGGTCGATACGATGCACTGGGCCATGGGTTTCGAGCGCACGGGGCCCGTCGCCATCGCCAACATGGCCGCCGGCGCGTTCCAGCCGAACCGCGACGTCTTCACCTGGGCGGGCGCGTTCGAGTTCGACATGGAATATGCGACCGGCTTCGCCGCGCATGTGGTGAGCATGCGCCCCGGCGTGCCGCGCGGGCTTCTCTACGAATGCGAGGAGGGAACGCTGGGGCTCTACGGTAGCAAGATCGAAATCCGCGACCGGAACGGCAAGGACATCGCCAGGAACGTGTTGCGCGACTGGAAGGCCGCCTACCGCCGGGGCGACTCGAAGATCACGCGCCTCTATGCGCCGAAGGACGGCCATTCCCACGAGAGCGACTTTCTGGACGGCATCTACGAGGGACGCCAGGTCTGCAGCGAGTGCGAGTTCGGCCATCGCACGACCACGACGGCGCTGCTCGCGAACGTCTGCATCCTGGAAGGGCGGAAGGGGCTCAAGTGGGATCCGGCGGCGGAGAGGTTCGTCGATCCGACCCTGAACCGCCATCTCTCCTGCGAATACCACAATGGCTGGAAGCTGGCCTGAACCCGCGAAAAGAAAGGTACATGAATATGAAGAACGCGATTTCCGTCTGTTCCTGGTCGTTCCAGAAGCCCATTCGGGCGGTTGCAGAGGCGATGCGCACAATGGGCGTGAAGCAGGTCCACCTGGCGCTCCAGCCGTTTCTGGAGGGCGACGCCCGGCACGGCGCGGCGGAGGGCGCCCAGGCGCGTGGCTACGTCGAGGGGCTGATCGACGGCGGGGCGTGGACCCTGTCGGCCGCGATGCTCTCCTTCTCCTACGAGGACTACACGACGCCCGCCACGATCCGGAAGACTGGCGGCATCGTCCCCGACGAACACTGGGCGGCGAACCGGACGCTCATCCGCGCGGCGGCGAAGCTCGCCGCGCAGTTCAGGGCGCCCTACCTCACGCTCCACGCGGGCTACCTCGACGAGCGCAGCCCGTCCGCTGTCGCCACGTTCACCGACCGCGTGAAGTACCTGGCGGACGTCTGCGGCGAGAACGGCCTCCAACTGCTGTTGGAGACGGGGCAGGAGACGGCGGACGACCTCGTGCGCTTCCTCGGCACGGTGAAGGGCGTCGGCGTCAACTTCGACCCCGCGAACATGCTCCTCTACGGCATGGGCGATCCCGTGGCCGCCGTCGCGAAGCTCGCGCCCTGGATCCGCCATGTCCACGCGAAGGACGCGACGCCCTCGCCGCAGCCGGGTGTCGCCTGGGGCAATGAGGTGCCCTGGGGCGAGGGGCGCGTCAACGCCCCCGCCTTCCTCGCCGCCCTGAAGAAGGCGGGCTACGCGGGCGCCATCGCCGTCGAGCGCGAAAGCGGCACGGACCGCATGGCCGACATCGCCCTGGCGGTTCGCCGCCTCGCGGCATCCTCGTAGAAAAAGCGGGGACGGGAGGGACGCGCTTGTCGCGTCCGTTCTCGTGCGTGTGGCGCTGCGGGGCGGCACGGGTACTTCGCGTACAGGGCCCGGTCACAGTATGTTGCGACCAGGGGGCACGGCCGCGACAAGCGCGGCCCTCCCGTGTGGGGTCGCGCGATTTCGCTTCGGAACAGTTCGGGTCGGCATGTGGCGCATCCTTCCCCATCCTTCCTCGCGCGTGCATTTACGGCCTGTCTGAAACATGATAAAATACTCCTCCACATGAACATGACAGGTCTAGATGCTGCGGCTTCCGAAGTCGCCACCGCCTGGACGAATGCGCGGAAGGTCCTCAAGGGGGACCTTCTGAGCGTCATCATGCCCGTCTACCACCTGGCCGACACGATCGAATCCAACCTCGATTCGGTGGCGGCATGCCTGGATGCGGGCGGGATTCCCTACGAGCTGGTGCCGGTCGACGACGGCAGCGCCGACGGGACGGCGGCGGCGTTGCGGCGCGCCGCCGCGAAGCGGCCGAACGTCGTGCGGCCGGTGCTGCTGGATGTAAACGCGGGGAAGGGCAACGCGCTGAAGGTCGGCTTCCGCGCCTCCCGGGGCGGGTATGTGCTGCTGCTGGACGGCGACCTCGACATCGCGCCGAGGATGCTGCCGAAGTTCTTCGATTCGCTCGTGCGGAACGGAAGCGACATCGTGGTGGGCTCGAAGCGCCACCCCGAATCGTCCGTGCAGTATCCGTGGCACCGCCGCCTCGCGAGCATGGTCTACTTCGGCCTCGTGCGGCTTTTCATCGGGCTGCCGGTCACGGACACGCAGACGGGCATGAAGCTCTTCCGGCGGCGTCCGCTCGGCGAGGCGCTTGACCGGATGCTCGTGAAGGCGTATGCATTCGATCTCGAACTGCTTGCGGTTGCGCGCGAGCGGGGGGCGAAGATCAGCGAGGCACCGGTCGTGATCCGGTTCGGCGCGAAGTTCGGCGCTCTGAAAATCCGCACGGTGCGCGAGATGGTCCACGACACGCTCGCCATCTTCTACCGTCTGCGCCTCCTGCACTACTACGCGAAGGTCGAGGTTCCGCCGCCGCTCGCGGAGCCGCCGTTCGTGAGCGTGGTGATCGCCTGTCCGGGAAGAAGCTGGATGCTGGACGAATGCCTGGCCGCGCTCGCGCAGCAGACGTACCGCGCGTTCGAGGTCATCGTGCTGCCCGACGCCGAGATCGCGGGCTTCGCCCCGCCCCTCGCCGTTTCCCAGATCCCCACGGGCAAGGTGCGTCCGGCGGAAAAGCGCAATGCCGGCATCGCGGCGGCGAAGGGTGACATTGTCGCCTTCATCGACGACGACGCCTACCCCGAGGCGCACTGGCTTGAGAACGCGGTCAAGTATTTCGGCGACCCGGAAATCGGCGGCGTGGGGGGGCCGGGCGTGACGCCGCCCGGGGACGGCTTCCTCGCGCGGGCGGGCGGGCGCGTCTACGAGAACGTGTTCGTGAGCGGCGCCTACCGCTACCGCTACGTGGGGGGGCGCGTGCTGCGCGACGTGGACGACTATCCGAGCTGCAACCTCTTCGTGCGGACGGCCCTGTTGCGTTCGTTCGGCGGCTACCGCACCGATTTCTGGCCGGGGGAGGACACGCTTCTCTGCCGGTCGATCGTGTGCGACGCGAAGAAGCGCATCGTCTACGACCCGTGGACCCTCGTCTACCACCACCGGCGGCGGCTCTTCGGTCCGCACCTGCGCCAGCTCGGCCGCTATGGCTTCCACCGGGGCTACTTCGTGAAGCGCTTCCCCGAAAACTCGTTCCACCTCGCCTACTTCGTGCCGACGCTCTTCGCGCTCTACACGGTTCTGCTGGGGCTTGTCTGGGCCTCCGTTCCGTTCTGGACGGCGACGAAGGGGGCCTGGATGACGGCCGTGCTTGGGTTGTGGCTCCTTTCGCTGCCGATGGCGTTCTACGCCGTCGTGACGTTGCTGAGCGCCTTTTCGCCCAACCCGCTCATGTGGGGTGTGACGTGGCTGGGCGTCGTCGCCTCGCACCTCTGGTACGGGGTGCGTTTCGTACAGGGTCTCTGCGCGCGCCGGGCACCCTGCGAGTACATCGGCCGGGACCATGCCGCAGCCGTTCGGACATAGGATGAAGGAGAAGAGAAGATGGATGACAAGGCGCTGATGGCGATGTGGGTGGTCGGGGCGTATCTCGTCGGCGGCGTGCCGTTCGGGTTCCTCATCGGGAAACTGCGCGGCGTCGACGTGCGGACGGTGGGGTCGAAGAACATCGGCGCGACGAACGTCTACCGCACGGTGGGCCACAAATGGGGCTTCCTCGCGTTCTTCTGCGACTTCCTGAAGGGGCTGCTGCCGACGCTCGCGGCCCTTGCGTGGCTGCCGTCCGGACAGGATCCCGTCTACGTCGGCCTCGCCTGCGTGGTCGGCCACACGCTCACGCCCTACATGAAGTTCAGGGGCGGGAAGGGCGTTGCGACGGCCTTCGGCATGCTGGTGGCGCAGATCCCCTGGCTCGTCCTCGTCGCGTTCGCGCTCTTCGTTGTCACCGTGTGGCTCAGCCACTACATCTCGCTGGGGAGCTGCGTGGCGGCGGCGTTTCTGGTGGGGGCGATCTGGGTGCCGACGCCGCTCGCCCATCCGTCGCGGCCGCTCCAGGTCGTCATGACGCTCGTGGGCGTCTTCGTGGTCGTCAAGCACCGAAGCAACCTCGTGCGCCTCGTGAAGGGGTGCGAGAACAAGATCTACTGAGCGGGGCGGCATGGAACGGGTGCGCATCGCGGGCGTGGAGGCGGAGGTGGCGCGGTCCTTCGGTGCCCGCGTGCGGGGCCTCATCGGCCGGCGCGGCCTTGCGCCCGGCGAAGGGCTGTTGATCCTGAAGTGCAACGCGATCCATACCCTCTTCATGCGCTTTTCGATCGACGCGACCTTTCTGGACGCGCAGAACCGGGTTGTGCGCGTCGTGCGGGACATCCGCCCGTGGCGTCTTTTCGTCTGGGGCGGCTGGCGCGCCCGGAAGGTGCTTGAGACGGCGAGTCGGGGCAATCAGGCCCCTCTCGCAGTTCCATAAAACATGATTCATAAAACATGAAATGCAAACTCGATTTTAAGGAGAAAACCATGATGAAACGGCTTGTTATGTTCTTGGGGGCGTGCGTGTGCCTCGGTGTCTGCGGGGGGACGCGGGTGGAGTTGAACGAGGGATGGTCCTTTACGCGGGACGAACCGGTCTGGATGCAGCGCGAATTTTCCGTCCCCGCGATGCTGGAGATGCTGGACGGGCAGCGGCGCGACCTTCTGGAACGCCCGGGGCCCGTCTGTGTGCGAAAGGTTCCCGCCTTGAAGCCGAACGCCGTGGCGAAGGGCTGGGAGCCCGTGCGCGTGCCGCACGATGCGGGCATTCTCCACGCGTTCTCCTACGACCTACCGCCGTATGACGGCTATCTGCGCGGCACCGGCGCGGCGTGGTACCGCTACGTCTTCCGCGTCGAGGGCGGGACGGTGAAGCTCGCGCGGGGCGAGCTAGCGCATGCGGCGGACGGGCGGCTCTTCTTCGACTGCGACGGCGCGATGGCCTTCCCGATGGCGTGGCTCAACGGTACGTTCGTGGGGGGCTGGCCGAACGGCTACATGCCCTGGCGCGCCGACTTGACGCCCGCGTTGAAGGAGGGTGAGAACGTCCTCATGGTCCGCACCTACCGTCCGACGGACTATGCGCGCTGGCACACGGGCGTGGGGCTGACGCGCCGCTGCTGGCTGGAGGCCGTCCCCGCCGACCACGTCGTGCCCGACTCCGTCGCGATCACGACGCCCGCCGTGACGCGCGAGCGGGCGACCGTCAAGGTCGTCTACGAGATGGCGAAGGGCGGGCGGAAGGAAAAGACGTTCACGGTCGAGAACCCGCGCCTGTGGGATGTGGACGACCCCCACCTCTACACGGTGGACGTGGAGGGCACGCCCTACCGCTACGGCATCCGCACGATCGCGTGGACCGTGGACGACGGCTTCCACCTGAACGGCCGGCGCGTGCAGCTCAAGGGCTTCTGCTTCCACCAGGATCTCTGTTCGCTCGGCTCGGTCGCGAACAGAACCGCCATCCGCCGCCGCCTTGAAAAGGCCAAGGCCCTCGGCATGAACGCCCTGCGCATGAGCCACTATCCGCACGCGGCGGACTGGTACGAACTCTGCGACGAGATGGGCATCCTCATGATGGACGAGCTGACGGACGCCTGGAGCCTCGCCAAGCTCGAAAACGACTACCACCTCCTTTTCCCGAAGTGGCACGAACGCGACCTGCGCACCCTGATCCGCCGCCACCGCAACCACCCCTCCATCGTCATCTGGTCCCTCGGCAACGAAATCTGGGAGTCGCGCAGCGGGAAGGCGAACTGGCCGCTCTTCCAGACGAACGGCCTTGAGCTGGCGCGCATCGCCCGCCAGGAGGACCCGACGCGCCCGACGACGACGGCGAACGACAACGACGAGGTCTGGCGTTCCCCGCTCGCGCAGTTTGCCGACGTCTACGGCTTCAACTACCGCCCCGAGCATTACGGCGCCTACCGCGCGCTCTGGCCCACGAAGCCCGTGGTCGGCACCGAGACGATGTGCGTGCAGACGAGCCGCGGCGCGTACCAGTTCGACTTCGTCGGCAAGAAGGACGGCCGCTGGGGCCTGCCGCCGCCCGGGCGCACCTACGTCGACTACCATTCGTCGTCCTACGGCCTCCACGCGATCAAGCCCGCCGACTACGAATGGGCGCAGCAGGACGCGAACCCGTTCGTCGCGGGCAGCTTCTCCTGGACGGCCTTCGACTACTTCGGTTCGCCCTACGTCCTTGTGTCGTCCTCCCATGAGCCGAACTACTCGGATCCGAAGCGCCAGGCCGAGGCGCTTGCGGAGAAGAAGCGCTACGGGCGCGTGCGCGGCGGCGTCCATTCCTGCGCGACGGGCGTCTTCGACCTGGCCGGGTTCATGAAGGACGAAGCCTACCTCTACCTCTCGCGATGGCGCCCCGACGTGCCGACCGCGCACATCCTGCCGCACTGGAACTGGCCGGACCGGGTGGGCAAGGTCACGCCCGTCTACGTCTACGCCTCCGGCGACGAGGTGGAGCTTTTCGTGAACGGCGTCTCGCAGGGCCGCCGGAAGCGCGAGAAGGGGCTTTGGCGCTTCCGCTTCAACGAGGTCGTCTACCAGCCCGGCGAGGTGAGGGCCGTCGCCTACCGGAACGGCGCGAAGTGGGCCGAGGAGACGGTGCGGACCGCCGGCGTGCCCGCGCGGCTCGTCGCGACGCCCGAGCGCACGTGCCTTGCGTCCGACGGCGAGGACGTGGGCTACGTCACGCTCAAGGTCGTGGACAAGGACGGGAACCTCTGCCCGACGGCGAAGATCCCCGTGACCGTCTCCGTCTCCGGCGCGGGCCGTTTCCACGCCATCGAGAACGGCGACGAGACGGACTTCACCTGGCTGCGCGACCCGTCGCGCCGCACCTTCAACGGCCTCCTCTCCGCGCTCGTCGTCGCGACGCCGGGCGCGACGGGAAAGATTTCCGTCACGTTCACGGCGGAGGGCCTTGCCCCCGTCACGGCCCGGCTGGACGCGGTCGCGCCCGCAGGTTTGACCGGCTTTGGCGAACGGTGATACGATGCAAATGGTCGCGCTTTCGTGAAGGACGGGTTTGTCCGGTCCGCCGTGTCGTCACGGCCGGCGGCACGCCTGTGTGTACGGACGCACTGAATCCCTCCCCGCGTGACGCCGCGCGCCGAGTTCGCGGGCGGACCCGCACAGGGAGGGCCGCTCTCCTGCGCGGCCGGGGAGGCTGGCCGCCAGGCGCGCGCGATGTGCTATACTGTGTGGCATGGAGAAGATTGCGACAGACACCTTTTCGTTTGAGCGCGTCCGTGAGGGCGGATTCGTCTATGTGGACAAGACGGCGATCCTGAAGACGCTCGCCGACGGGTCGCTTGGCACACAGTTCTTCATCGCGCGTCCGCGCCGCTTCGGGAAGTCGCTCGCCGTCTCGACCCTCCAGTGCCTCTTCGAGGGGCGTCGCGACCTGTTCAGAGGCCTCGCCATCGAGCCGGGCTGGGACTGGTCGAAGACGTATCCCGTCCTCAAGCTCGACATGAGCACTTGTGCCGCAGACGATGCGCAGGAGCTCAAGGGCCTTCTGCGGTCCATGCTCCGGCGCGAGGCGGTTCGGCTTGGCCTGCCACGGCCGGAAGGAGCGACGCCGGGCGATGCGTTCCTGCAGTTCTGCACAGACCTTGCCGCAAACACGAAAGGCGGGAAGTTCGTCCTCCTCGTCGATGAGTACGACAAGCCGCTCCTCGGGCACCTCGGCAAGCCGGAAGTGAACGACGTCCGCAACGCGCTCAAGGAGTTCTACTCCGTCATCAAGACGTGCGAGGGACTTCAGCGCTTCGCGTTCATGACGGGCGTCAGCAAGTTCTCGAAGGTGTCGATCTTCTCCGACCTCAACAACCTCAACGAGTTCTCGATGGACGCGCGCGTCGCGACGCTCTTCGGCTACACGCACGAGGAGGTCGAGGCGAACTTCCCCGCCTCGCTCGCGGCCCTTGGCGCGAACTACGGCTGGGACGGCGAGACGACGTTCGCGCACCTCGTGAAGATGTACGACGGCTACCGCTTCGCGGAGAACGCCGTGCCGGTCTTCAACCCCGTCTCGGTCGGCAAGTGCCTTTCGGCGGGCAGGTTCGGCGAGTACTGGTTCGAGACGGGGACGCCGACGTTCCTCCTGCAGCTGCTCAAGGACGCGCCGGAGCAGGTCGATGGCGTGACGCTGGACGAAGGGGCCTTCTCGGTCTACGAGCCCTCGGAACCGGAACTGCTGCCGCTCCTCTACCAGACGGGCTATCTGACGATCACGGGCAGCGTGCGCGAGGGCGTCTACACGCAGTACACGCTCGGCTTCCCGAACGACGAGGTGCGCAACGCCTTCTCGAAGGCCGTCTCGCGCGCATTCTCGGCCCTGCCGGCCGCCGAACACGCCTCGCTCCTCACGCAGATGGTGGAGGCCCTGCGGGCGGACGACGTGGACGACATGCTCGACGCGCTCTCGTGCTTCTTCGCGAACATCCCGGCGAACATCACCGTGAAGCGCGAGAAGTACTACCAGACGCTCTTCTACGCGGTCTTCGTCCTCATCGGCGCGCGCACGCACGCGGAGTGCTGGACGAACCGGGGGCGCGTGGACGCGGTCGTGGAGACGCCGCGCGGCGTCTACGTCTTCGAGTTCAAGCTGGGCGCGGGCGGACGCGACGGAGTGCGTCCCTCCCCAGGAGGGCCGACATCCGTGTCGGCCGCCGCCGCGCTCGCGCAGATCAAGGCGCGGGGCTACGCCGAGAAGTGGCTACGGTGCGGAAAGAAGGTCACGCTCGTCGGCGCGGCGTTCGACGCCGACATGCGCAACCTCTCCGACCGCCAGGTCGAGGTCGCGGCGGACGGGGCGGAAGACCCGAAGTGACCGAAACATCAACCACAAACACCAACCACTGTCTGGAGAAAAACGAAATGAAGACGACGACGCTCCTTTGGGTCCTTGCGACGGCGACGGGCGCGCTTGCCGGGGCGATTTCCTGGGAGGTGCCCCAGACCATCGGCGCGGACGCGGACGTCGCGACGGACGGCTCGGCCGTCTACGCCTACCACTGCAACGCCCCCACGAACGGAGTGGCCTTCACGGTCAACGGCGTGCGCTTCACGCGCTGGTCGCCGAACAGTGGTAGGGCGTTCGGCCGGGACGCCGACGTGATCGACGGCGGGCTGCAGGATCTCGTGAGTTGGAACGAGGGGCTTGTGCCCGTGGACGGGACGTTTTCGCCGGATCATGTCGCCGCGCTGCGCTGCGCTGCATGCGGTTCGGCCCCAGGCGGCGAGATGCGTCTGCGGCTCAAGAACCTCGTCCCGGGCCGCCGCTACCTGGCGCAGCTCTGGTTCAACTCGACGGGCTGCCCCGACATGCGCGATCGGACGGAAACCATCGACGGAGCGGTCACGTTGCGGGGCAGTACGGGGGAGACCGGCCCCGGCCAGTGCGTGCGCGGTACGTTCACGGCGACGGACACTTTCCAGGACATCGTGCTGGCGCCCGAGTCCGACGCCTGGGCGGCGTTCAACATGTTCCAGCTCCGCGCGCTGGACGCCGTTTCCGTCCGCTGGTCTCCGCCGGAGGACATCGTCGGCGCCGACGATGTGCGGACCGACGGGCGCCTTGTCTTCGCCTATGCCCATTCCGGCGAGCGGTGGACGGTCAACGGGACGACGTTCGACTCCGTCGACAAGAATGTGTCGGCCTATCCGCAGGCGTGGGATCGGCGGTTCGCCAGCCTGGTCATGGGGGATGGATGCAGCTGGTGGGGGGCGTTCCTCGCCGACGGCGCGGAGGCAGGGTCTGACTACCTCGCGATGCTGAAGGGTGCCGTCTACCGGGACTTCGAGGCCACGTCGCTGACCCTGCGCGGCCTTGTCCCCGGCCACTCCTATCTCGTGCAGCTGTGGGTCAACGACACGCGCGCCGCGAGCCCGGCAAACGGCTGGATCTATCGTACCATCCGCGTTGGCGGGTCGGAACCGCTGCGCTACGGCGGCATGGGCGTGGCGGGCTACGGGCAGTACGTGGTGGGGACGTTCGTCGCCGACACGCCGGAGCTGACGCTGCCGATCGAGCCGGGGCTCGCCCGCGACGACGTGGGCTGCAAGCCCTGCTCGCAGTGGAACGCCGTCCAGCTACGCGACATCACGCCGGACGCCATCGCATGGTCGGCGCCGCGCGCCGTCGTGGGGGATCCGAAGGTGGACGTCGAGGCGGCAGGGGATCTCCTCTACGCCTGGAACAGCGGGACGGAGGAGGTCGCCTACGGCGGCGCGACCTTCAAGCCCCGCATGGTCCTGAATGGCGGCAAGGACGTCGCGGTCGCGCCTGGTTCGCTGCGGGACCTCGTCGTGAACGACATGCGGTCGTGGGCGGACGGAATGATCCCGAACGTCGTGGCATCGAACGGATGGGCGCATGCCGAGGCCCTGCAGGCCCTGCTGGGCCCCTGTTGCTACGGGGCGGTGAATCGGTCGGCCGGCGTGACGCTGCGCCGGCTTGTCCCGGGGCGGCGCTACCGCGTGCAGGTCTTCTTCGCGGACACGCGCCCCAAGATGGGGCGGCAGGACTTCTGCCTGGACGGCGTCGTGCGCCTGCCGCTCTGCGACAGCACGGAGGGCGCGGGCTGGAGCGCGGCGGGAGACTTCATCGCCACCGCCCCCGAGCGCGACATCCTCGTGACGACCTTCGGCACGCGCGAGTCGGTCCATTTCCAGGCCCTGCAGGTGCGCGCCCTCGACCCCCTCGGCACGGACCTGCGCCTGGAAAGCGGGACGCTCGTCTCGTCCACGGACGAGACGGACGTGGACACGGAGGGCGCGCTCGTGGAGGCGTGTGCCGCCGAGGCCCTGACCGTCAACGGCGTGCCCTTTGCGGCGCAGAACCTTCCGGCGTGGGGGAACTCCGCGCATTTCACGTTCCCGGACGGGTTCGCGTTCGACGGTGCCGTGAAGCGGACCTACCTTTACAGCCCAGCGTCGGACTACGAGAATCTCCTCTCGGGCGGCTTCTACCGCGACCGCGCCGGCTACAGCCCCCTGACGCTGACGGTGCGAAATCTGCAGCCGGGGCGCCGCTACCGCCTGCAGCTCTGGCAGTGCGACGCCCGCAACGAAACCGCTATGCGGTCGTCCGAAATCGGGGACTACGGCGGAATGGCCTACGCGGGCGAGAAGGGCCGGGGGTGGTTCGCGCGGATCGACTTCGTGGCCACGGCGACGACCTGGCCTCTGGCGATTCGGGCATCGAACCTCCAGATCAACGCCCTCCAGCTGCGCGATCTCGGCGCAAGCGACCGATTCACGGCCTGGTCCGGGACGCATGCCCTCGACGAGGACACCATGTTCGAAGGAAACGTCTACGTGCGGGACGGCGACGTGACGGTGGTCGGCCCCGGCACGTTCGCGATGACCGGCGAGTTCGTGGGGGGCGACGGAACCATCGCGACGCCGTGGGCGGGAACGTGCATCTGCCGCACGGGCGCGGGGCGAACGATCCTGGCCGCCGCCCCGGCGCGGCCGCAGACGCTTGTCGCGGCGGGCGAGGGGACGATTCAGGTGGCGGCGGGCGTCACCGTGCCCGCCACCCTGCTGGGGGGCGATGGGACGCTTGCGGGGCCCGGCGCCGTCGAGTACGCGTTGGCGGGGGATGCGGCGTTCTGCGGGCAGCTGGCCGAGGGGCTGGCCGTGCGCACGTCCGGTCCCGGAACGTGGCTGCTGTCGGGCACGCAGGCGGGCGAGGCGTCCATCACGGCCGCAGAAGGCGCGGTGAGGCTGGTCGGCGGGAGGTTCGCTGGGGACTGGACGCTGTCGTCTGAGGCCGGGAATCCGTTTCTGCTCAGCGCAACGGCCTTCGCGCCGGGCGCGACGCTTCGTCTGGAGGGGGCGACGGCGCTGCGGGTCGAGGGCGCGACGGACCTGGACGGCCTCACTCTGCAGGTCGCCGCCCCCCGACGCCATCTGCGCCGAGACGGCGAACCGATTCTCGTCTACGCCCCGACCGAGGTGGCGGGGCTGCCGCGCGTGGCGTTTGCGGTGCGCGGCTTCGCCTCCGAGACGGTCGATGCGCTGGGGGAACCTGGCCGGCGAGCAGTCTATGCGACCTTCATCGGTGGATCGACGCTTTTCCTGCGTTGACGGGAGTGCCGCGCATGTCGCGGCCGGACCCGCGCCGGCCCCCCCTATGCCTGAGATTTCAGTGCGTAATAAAATCTCATCCATTTAAAAGGGAATGGGTTGTGATGAGTTCGATTACAGTTAAGGCCGAGCCGATTGTGGAGAAGATGGTTCAGATGGGGCGCGGGCATCTCATGGATGTTGTGCATAAGCCAGACCTGCCGCCGAGAGTGTCCGTAATCATCCCGACTTACAATCGTGCGCAGATGGTGTGCGCGTGCGTGGATAGCGTCCTGAGGAGCGACTGGCCGGACATGGAGGTCATCGTAGCCGATGACTGCTCCCCGGACGATACGCGCCGCATGGTGGAGGAACGCTACCGTTCCGACGCGCGCGTCAAGTATGCGCGGACGGAGCGCAATTCGCTGACATCGGGAGCGCGCAACCAGGGTGCGCGATGCGCGACCGGCGACTACTACTTCTTCCTCGACGACGACAACCTCATCGAGCCGGACTGCATAACGGAACTGCTGGCGGTCTTCAGGCGGCATCCATCAGCCGCGTTCGTGGCGCCCCTGACGGTGCATGGCGCGGAGGGCGAGAACCGTCCAGTGTGGACGACCGGATCCTACTACAATCCGTGGACTTCCCAGGGAAGGGACGCAACGCCGCCGAACTGTCGTCTGAACAGCCTGCCGGAAGGGCTTGAATGGCCGACGTCCTACAGCCCCAACGCTTTCATGACGACAAAGGTGTCGTTTGAACTGGTGAACGGCTTCGATGAAGGCTACGGGATGCAGTTCGACGAGGCGGATTTCGGCATACGCGTGACGAAGCAGGTGGGCGAGGGCTGGATCTCATCCCGTGCCCGCACCAATCATCTCGGCTACGTCGAGTCGGACAAGAAGGCGCCTCTGCGTGGGCTCGGCATCGAGCGTCCGAAGCGCGCCTACACATTCGGGCGCAACCGCATGAAGTTCGCTCGTCGCCATTTCAGGTGGTACCAGGCTGTTGTCGTCATGCTGGCGTTCGCCCCAATGACGGCCTGCTACTATCTCCTTCTGGCCATACGGCATGGTGCGCCACTTTGCGGACTTGCGTATGCCGGCGGAACGCTTGCTGGAATCTGCGGTCTCTACCGCACAATCGGGTTCAGGTGATGAGGTTGTTCCGCTACGGGAATGTCTTTGCGCAGGCGAGTTTCCAGTTCTGTAGACACATGGACGAATACCTGGTCGCCGACACGCGGTATTTCGGGCTTGTCTATTTCCAGACGCGCTTCGGAAGGGGCGGGCATATGTTCCGTCGCTATGAGGATGGGCGGCTCGTCGAAGAACGGAGGCTCGGTTTCGCATCATCCCCGGCGGGGAAGTCGTGCGGCCTCTTCTTCGACTTTCCCCTACGGACTCTACCGGCAGAAGGAGTATCTGCCGCTCCTGACGACCACCGGCCGCGCCGGGCGGGCGCCTGAAAAACTGCTGCTCCCATTGACCTTTGGGGACGGGAATGCTAAACTGTCTGTGTCTTTTCCCTTTGGGCGCGCCATGCCCTGAAACGGCGGCGTGGAACGTGGGCGGAGGATGTGCGCGCATGTACGTGATGGACGAAAGAGCCGTGAAGCGTGATGAGATTCATGCCTTTGCAAGGGGGCACAAAGCCGAGCGGCTTTGGGTCTTTGGTCTACGTGCCCGCAGAGAGGGGCGGCCGGTATGAGCGGGCGAGAGTGGATACTACACGCTGGGGGAGGTTCTGCGGAGGATGCAGTAAGGAAATCATGAAATGGAATTTTCGAGGCTTTGTATCCGCAAAGACGGCCGAATGAAGTTCTGGCTACTGCTTGTAGCTTTTTCCGTGATCTATCTGCTCTTCCGTCTGCCGTGGATCGACTGCGATCCAGGCATACCGTCAATCTGGGAATACGGCTATAACGCAACTGATGAGGGTTATTACCTTTCTGGAGGAAAGGAGAAATTTGTCTGGAACCACTTTGTCGATCTGCCGCGAAACGAGGCGTTCACCTACGGATTCTCCGCTGGAACGCATTGGCTGAGCTACGCATCGCATCTCGCATTCGGACTGTCCACATGGACATGGCGCATCCCTTTTCTTTGCGTCTATTTTGCCGCATGGCTCTTTGCGTTCCTGCACTTGGCCAAGAGGGCGGGGGCGACAACGGCATTCGCGCTCTGCACTTCCGTGTCGCTCGTGCCGATGGTCGTGGCATACGAGCGTACCGCGAGCAACGATGCCCTAATAGGTGCTCTTCTGGTCATTTCGTATGTTTGCGCCGCTGGAGGAAAGCGATGGCGGATTATCTGCGCTGCGCTGCTGTCGGGGGCGATAATCCTAGTGAAGCCAAGCGTATGGGCATTGCTTCCTATCGTGGCCGCAGGGGTGGCCCGGGACAGAAGTCTGCGTGACAGCACCAAGGATCTGCTGCTGTTCGTTGGTGTCGCCGTCGCAGCCGCGTTCGCGTATAAATTTATAGTGGCGCTATCCGTCATGCCAGACGCCGCCAGGGTCGGTGTGTCGATATGGGAGATTGTCAGGAAAACCACCACGCACTATCCATTGCCGCCGCTCTTCAACTTCGCGTCGCACTTCAAGGGAATTTCGTCATTTCCACGCGACCCATCCATCCAGCTTCTCGGCGTTGTCGCACCGCTGATGCTTTCGATTCCAATCGCAATGGCTGCAAGAAACGCCCTGGCAAAAAGATGGAATGGGCATCTGTTGCTGTTTCTCGCAGTTCCCGCATATGTTGCCGCGATATCGGTGATGAACACCATCTATACGCACTATTTCCTTCCGGTAATCGTGATACTGCCGATTCTTTCCTTTGCCATTGCATCTGAATTGGAGCAATGTTCCATTTTAGAAGAGCGTATGACATGGGGCAAGGCCTTGTTGCCGCTACTTCTGACTTTTGCGCTTTGCGCCGTAGGGCTGATATTCGCAGCATCGGTTTCGATTCCGCCGGCGACAAGCCAGAACTTCTACTCGCGGATATACAATCTGCCGGCAAAAAACGTTTGGGGCATGACTTGGCAAATGATATTCGCTTTCGTCATTTCTGTTTCCATTGTTGTTGCGTTTCTGCACGGATTTAGATCTATCAAGGTCAATGCGGTTGTCTGGATAGCAACTTCGTTTGTGGCTGCATCAGTCGTATTCGCGCCTTTCCCAGCCGTGCAATTGGCAAGTCACATCAAGAAATCACCCAGCGAGTATTTTTCGCCCATGGCCATTTCACTCGTCATATCCGTTTTGTTCCTTGTCGCCGTATTCGGTTTCAACGAAAGGTTGCCCTGGCGTCGGATTCTTTTGTTCTTCATCCCCGCTTGCATTTTGTCATGCTATCTTGCAACTCCAAACTGGCGATCATCGTTCTGCGAGCTTGTCAGGAGTGGAATGCATCAACATGAGGCCGCAGCTAGGGAATTGGCCGCACTCTTGCCGAAGGATGCAATCGTCATAGGCGAACGATCCAACCAGATGCTCATGTCGCTTCCGATAAGGACCGCCATCACTTTCGCCGCGAACAGCGACCCCATACCAGTGATTGAATCCATACTGAAAAGCGAGCCTGACGCAAAACTCTACGCGCTCGCTGATTCGCAGCACGCATACAATCTGCAACATTATCGTGAACACGCGCAAGAATACCGGCTTCGATTCATAAAAACCTTCAAAATGCCGTCATTCGGCACGGGCGCGCCATCCGATGTGTATCTTTGCAGGATTGAGATATTGAAGCGAGACAAGAATCCGTAATCAATCCGCTTTAGAGAGCAACGGCAACATTAAATGTGAGGTGGAACAAGGAACATGCGCGAACGGAACCTCTATCGCGGGACGAGCGACTTCCAGGGCAGCATTGACGAGGACGGTCGCATCTACGACGAGCGGCACAGGCTCGTCGGACGGATAGAGGGTAATGTCGTTTATGACTCTTGCAACATAAAACAGGGCACGATAGACGAGAACGGGAAGCTATGGGACGTAAACCATACGTATGTCGGACAGGCACGCGGGAGCAACTTCATCGGCCCATCATACCAGAGCATAGGGATGACAAGGGGCGATTCGACCGGGGAGGGCGACGGTTCAGAATACGGAGCATTGATGATGCTCAAAAAGCGGAACGAGTATTATTCGGGAAACATGCCAGACAGCAACTATGACTTCGGCAACGACTATTCAAGCGGTGGTAGTGACGATGAAGAAGATGATGATGAAGATTACGAGGATGACGATTGCGACGACGATAGGGACGAGGCCATATATGTTCCGGCACCCCGTCCCAAGTGCCGTGCCGAGCGGGGCAAGAAGGACGAATCAATGTCGCTTGCCGAAAATCCGGAGGCAAGTTGCCTCGGGTGCGGGTGTCTCGTGCTTTTCATCATAGGCATCTTCATCGTGCTTCAGTTATATTCATGAGTTCCGTTCTCGGAATGAGTCCCCGTGTTGTTCCCTGCGTTGTTCTGATACGCGGTATCCGATACGTGGGTACCAGACCAATTCCCTCACAACGCCACGCATCGGCCCTGAACGCCACGCACTGGCCCCGAACGCCGCACATCAGGCCCGAATGTCACGCACCTGGCCCGGCGCGCGATGTACCCGCGCCGCCTCGGCGCGTGGCACTGTGCAACGGCCCGTTCGGATGGATGGTTTCGATTGTCGGCTGTGTGGGCACATTGGCCCACATTTTATAAAAAGTGGGCTAGGGGCCGATAACCTCATATTGGGAAATCGACCATGGAAGAAATATGAGATAGGGGGGTAGGACGCCACGCGCCGAGGCGGCGCGGGTACTTCGCGCGCCTTACCTACCCGATATCGGAACCACCCTCCGTCCTCCGTGTCTCCGCGCCTCCCCGTGCTCCGTGTTAACTGGCCGGAGGTGGGGAGTACGGTGGAGGCTTCATCACTGAACACACAGGAACACCCTTCGGGCGTCACGGAAGGAGGTCGAGGAAAGGAGTGATTCACATGTTCCGGCCACACTTACCACATGTTCTTGGGCATGAAGGATTTTACATCGGAACGTTTCGAAGCGAAATCGCATGGCGGCGAGGGCTGTCCTGTGGTATACTCGCAAGCATGAAGGACATAGGTATGCTTGCAGGCATGAAAAACATGCTCGTGAAAAACATGCTCGCGTTTGTCGTTTTTGCGTTGGCGGTACCGGGCATCCCTTCGGCGGCTGCCGCACAGGACGTTCCTCCTGCGCCGGTTGCCGCCGAAGAGGCGCTGGGCGGCTTTGGCGGCTCGCTGGAGCTGCCAAAGCCCGGCCTTCTCTTCCAGCCGTGCCTGAAGCCGAACGGCTGGACGGCGCGCGTCTCCGTCGAAGACCGCTTCACGAAGCCCGCGCAGGGGACGCACGCCTACTTCTTCGTTCCCGATGCGGACAGGGACGGGGAGCGCCTGGCGGGCACGGCGACGTTCACGCCGACGCCGGACGGCGGCGTGGCGGCGGCGTGGTCCGTCGCCCGCAGTGCGGCACACCCTTCGGCGCGTGCCGCCGTGGGCGTGGACTTCCGTCTGCCGCAGTACGCGGAGGCCGTCTGCGAAACGGACGCGGGCATGGTCGCCTTCACGGCGGGGGCGGCGTTCGGCGATGTCTTCAACAAGGACGTGCGGCACCTCGCGGTGAAGACGGCGAGGGGGGACGTGTGCGTGCGGCTCGTCTTCGCCGAGCCCGTGCGCGCGCGGGTGCGGAAGGAGCGTGACTGGGGACTCGTCAAGTACACGCTGCAGCTCGACTTCCGTCCGCAGGGGAAGGACGGCCCGGACGCGCTTGCGATGGCCGTGTACGGCGCGGGCGCGCTCGCGTTCCGCGAGGAGGGGCCCGTGACGGTGACGGCGGGGAAGGACTGGATCCCCTTTGCCGCCGCGATCGACGTGGAGGCGGGCAGCGCCCTCGACTTCTCCGCGCTGCGCGGGACGGACGCCCCGGCGGGCAAGTACGGGCGCGTCGTCGCGAAGGGCGCGCACTTCGAGTTCGAGAAGCGTCCCGGCGTCCCCGTGCGCTTCTACGGCATCAACATCTGCGGCGACGCGAACGCGCCCGCGCCGGAGGAGGCGGAGGCGTTCGCGGCGGCGCTGCGGAAGCTCGGCTACAACGCGGTCCGCTTCCACCACCACGAGACCTCGCTCGTCGTCCACGACGCGGCGAAGGGCTCGACGGAGCTCGACCCGGCGGGCATGGCGCGGTTCGACGCGCTCGTCGCGGCGTGCGTCAAGAACGGCCTCTACCTGACGACGGACCTCTTCGTGTCGCGCGCGCCGATCTCCTACCGCTCCCTCGGCCTCGCGCGCGAGGGGAACGTGAAGATGAACGAGTTCAAGTACCTCGTGCAGGTCCACGAGGGTGCGTACTCGAACTACCTCGCGTTCGCGCGGAACTTCCTCGCCCACGTCAACCCGCACACGGGACGGCGCTATGCGGACGAGCCGGCCCTCGCGCTCCTCTCGCTCGTGAACGAGGGCAACATGTCGGGCGTCCAGTGGGCGGGACGGAGCCTCAACCTTCTCAAGGACCATTCGAAGGAGGCGATGGCGGCGCGCGAGGCGGCGTTTGCGCGGCGCGTGACGCAGTTCCTGCGCGGGGAGATGGGCTACCGGGGGCTCATCACGAACATGAACAACTTCTTCTGGTCCGACGATCCGCCCGGCGAGAAGGTGCGTGCGGAGGCCTTCGACTATTCGGACGACCACTTCTACGTGGACCACCCGCGCTTCATCGCCCGGAGCTGGCGCCTGCCGTCGAGCTGCCCGAACACGAACCCGCTCCAGGGCGCGGACAGGGGGACGCAGCGCCTCGCCTCCACCCGTCCCTGGGGGCTTCCCTTCACGATCACGGAGTACAACTTCTCGGCGCCGGGCCGCTTCCGGGGCGTGGGCGGCATCCTCACGGGCGCGCTCGGCGCGCGCCAGGACTGGGCGGGGCTCCTGCGCTTCGCCTGGACGCACGGACGGCACGGCCTCACGCACGCGAAGGGGCTCGGCTACTTCGACATGAGCGGCGACCCGCTCGGCCTCGCCGCCGAACGCGCCTCCATCTGCCTCTTCCTGCGCGGCGACCTCGCCCCGGCGGAGGCGGCGTATGCGTTCGTGCTGCCGCCCGCGAAGGCGGCGGACACGAAGGCGACACCCGGCTCGCTCGCGCCCTACTGGGACGCCGACTGGGCGGCATGGCACGTGCGGCTCGGGATGTGCGTCGCGGACGCCGCGCCGGCGGGCGTGAAGACGGCCGCCGTCTATCCCGCCGCGCCGTCCGCCGCGACGCTGGACGAAATCCGCCGCCTGCCCACGGGGGGCGTGCGGATCGACGCCGAGGCCGGTTCGTTTACGCTCGACACGCCGCGCACGGCGGGCGGTTTCGCAGAAGGGGGCGTGGTCGCCGCCGGACCCTTCCGCGCGGACCTCGGGACCGTCCCCGCGACGATCTGGGCGAGTGCGCTCGACGGCGCGCCGCTCGCCGCCTCGTCGCGCATCCTCCTCACGCACCTCACGGACGTGCAGAACAGCGGCATCCGCTACGCCGACGCGGGTAAGCGCATCCTCCTCGACTGGGGCACGCTCCCGCACCTCATGCGCGCCGGGCGGGCCGAGGTCTCCCTCGCGCTCGCGGACGGGGACTGGACGGTCTGGGCGCTCGCGCCGACGGGCAGGCGCCTCCGCGCCGTTCCCGCCGTTCGCCGCGA